>Ga0208088_1000025_pt1 | contig 26799 bp, 27 predicted proteins | sample LakMenEpi02Apr12_FD_150661 | JGI IMG/M metagenome (GOLD analysis project Ga0208088, IMG submission 150661) | Freshwater microbial communities from Lake Mendota, WI - 02APR2012 deep hole epilimnion (SPAdes) | ecosystem: Environmental > Aquatic > Freshwater > Lake > Epilimnion/Euphotic zone ...
TAATAGAGATAATTAATATTATCATTTTTAATAGAGATAATTAATATTATCATTTTTAATAGAGATAATTAATATTATCATTTTTAATAGAGATAATTAATATTATCATTTTTAATAGAGATAATTAATATTATCATTTTTAATAGAGATAATTATAATTTATAATAAAGAAAAGTAATAATATATAATAAATAAGATATATAAATTGATCAATAAAATAGTAGAATTTAAAAGTCATAGAAAAATTAAGAATTCAACACACAGAGGGTAGTGTGTTGAATTTTTAAAATTATAGAAACTATTTATTTATAGATTTTTAGTGATCACTATTATTTAGTATATATATTAACTTTTGATCACATAAATTAACTATATTTTTTATATATTTTTTTAAAATATTTTATTAAAAGTAATAAGATAAATAATTATTAACCTTATTACATTTTTATAGTAAAAGTATACCACTAGACAATAACAAAAATTTATCACTTTATGTAAAATTTAAATTATTGTTTAGTGGTATACTTTTCTATAATATTTTAAATTTTAAAAGTATATCATTAGACAAGAATGTTTTTTGTAAAATTTTATTAAACTAATGAATTCTTGTCTAATGATATACTTTATTGATGTTTAAATTGTATTAAAATGAATATCATATAACAAGAATTTATATAATTAATAAAATTTATTACAACATATTCTTGTCTAAATGTATACTTTTTATAATTTGCAGTTTATAATGCACATGATGATATATAATATAATTTTTTGTATATCATGATTCAATATAATATAATTTTGCATCATAAAATGTATATAATATAACAACAATACAATGAACAATAAAAAAAGTATTATTATTTTATAAAATATTTTTTTGCAGTTTAAAAAGTATAAATAAATAATATATTACATTTACTTTAAAAAAATATACCATACGACAATAATATTTTTTGCAGTTTTTAAAGTATTCCATATAACAATAATATTTTACAAATAAAACATAAATTGTGATAAGTGTAATATTGGACAAGAAATAAAATAAAAATACACCATGTGACATAAATAATACTGTGTTTATAATCTATTAAAAAAATATAAATTAAATATATAGAAATATGAAAAATTATATTTGTGAGCCTTGCAATTTTACATCAATTAATAAAACTAATTATAACAATCATCTTCATACAAAAACACATATTAATAATATAACACCCAAAGATAAATTTTGTTGTGATATATGCTTAAATATTTTTAATTGCAAAAGTAGTTTATATAAGCATCAAAAAAAATGTACATTACAAAAAAATATAATTAATACTAGTAATATTAATAATAGTGATAATATTGTTAATAATGATATTAATAATGCTGATCCAATGATAGAATTATTATTATTAAAACAGAAAGTAAAATTTCTAGAGGAAAAAACAATATTAGAAACCAAATTATTAGAAGAAAAAGTAGAATTTCTTGAAGAAAAAAAAGAAATTGAATCAAAACTTATTAGAGCAGAAGTAGAATCTAAACTTAATTCAAAACTAATAAAAGAAAAAACAGAGAATAAAATGTTACAGAAGCAATCAAAAGAAAAAACTAAACTTATAAAAGAGAATAATAAATTACTTTTAAAATCAAAAGATGAACAGATAGATTTAGTACAGAAAAAAAGTATTGAATCTATCAGACATGCGTATTCTGAAGGCAAAATGAATGCTATGACCTTTGTTTCTCAATGTTATAATAAAACACCAAAAATGGTTCCACTATCTCTAGAATCAGATTATGTTGTAGCTGATGTTAAGAGTGATAAAAAAATTAACTATTGGATAAAGAAAAAACCTGATTCTGCTGATGAATATATTGCTGAAAGATTATTACATATTTATGATGGAAAAGAATTTGCTAATTATATTACAAATATAATTGTTAAAGCTTATAAAAAGGATGATCCATCAGAACAGACATTTTGGGCATCTGATGTTTCCAGATTAATTTATATAGTTAGAAGTACGTTTAATCAGAAGGATGAATGGGTTTATGATAAGAAGGGATTAATAATTAAAGAATCAATAATTGATCCTTTATTAGAGGAGGTTAATAATATAATTATTAAATATCATAAATATATGGAAGATAGATATTTACATAGCACAATTAAACAAGAAAGTGATTATTATATGGAAAAATTACCTGTATTAAAAGTTGCAGAAAAATTAATAAATGATTTTAAAAATAGACAATCAGTAAAAAATCAGATAATACGAGTATTAGCACCAAAATTTTATTTAGATAGAGATGTTGAAAAAGATAAAAATAAAATAAATAAACCTATTGTAAAACAAATTGAATATGAACCACCAAAGATAGAAAACAATACAATATTTGATAAAATAAAAAAGAAGAAATTAGAAGAATTAAAACATATAGATGAATCATCAGAAGATACAGAAGAATTTTTAAATGATCCAAGAGTAAAAGCTAAAATGGAAAGAGAAAGATTAGAAAAAGAAAAGAAAAACATAAAGAAATCAAAACAATTAGAAGAATCATTAGAAGATACAAATAGAAAGAATATAAAAAAAAGAAAATAATTTTTATAGGGACTGTTTAATTTAGACTCTTCAATCTTTTTCACTAGTGAAAAAGTATTAAAGTTCCAAATTAAACAGCAAAATAATAATAAAGTTGTTGCATAATTAATAAGTTCCTTTATATTTTCTACTATTAAAAAATTAATAAATATTTATTGAATAAACAAACATGAATTATCTATTTTTCGAATTCAATATTAATATCAGATCCTATAATAACTCCAACAAATGCAGGTTCCTGTTTTACAATTGTCATAACTATCTCTTTTTCAAACATTTTAACTTTAATACATTTACCAACATATGAAATTGAATGATCTCTCATTTCATATTCTAAAATTCTGGTTGGATTTTCAATTTTAAATCCATTTAAACTTACTGTCATACTAGTAATTTTTGGAGAATTCATACTTGTAATATAAATTTTATCACCAGATTTTAACATCAATTGTTCCATCATCCATTTTGGCATTACAGCTGATATATTTGGTGCATCAAATCCGATTACTCTACCAAATGTATCAATTTTTGTATTGTCACCTGTAATTTTAATAGAATACAAATTCATACTTGATGACATAAATCTTTCACCCATCTCTTTTGATAAAATTATTCCATCAGATTTATCAAATTTCATCATCTCTTTTGTTCTATTTTTAAAAAATCTTTTTGATTCCATGCAAACAAAATAATTTGATACAATTTTAGTCATTAAAACTTCTGGTATTTCACCACTATATGCACTACTACCAGCTCCGCTACTTAATGTATCACCTAATATATGACCTCCACCATGAAATACTCCTAATGGAAACCCCATGCCATGTTTTATAGGTGCAGGTTTATATTTTTTATTTTTTTCATCTTTACTATCCAAACTACTAATTAATGAAATATCACTAATAGAATCAGAAATAGAAATTGGAGATGATAATTGTTTTTTAGGTAATACTAATGGACTTGAAATTTTTACAGGTTTTGTAATTTTTTCAATAATTTCATCATTATCATACATTTCTGACATTATTTGAGCTAATTGTTCCTCTGTTAGATCATCCATATTATTGATATAATGAAATATAAATAAATTATTAGAGATCTATAAATTAAATTAATTTCAATATTTTATCTAAATAGACTTTCCAATATATCAGCAAAAATCGCAAGTGAAAGTGAAAACAATGACAATAATATTAGAATTAGAGATATAGGGACTGTTTAATTTAGACTCTTCAATCTTTTTCACTAGTGAAAAAGATTTAAAGATTCTAAATTAAAAATTCCCTATTTTTAGAGATTTAATTTTGGTTTTAATACTTTTTTATAAAATAAAAAAGTATTAAAAGTCCAAAATTAAACAGTAAAATAATATTTATACAAACAAGAAAACTTGCTATTATTCCGAATGATATATAATAAGCAATATATTCATACAATCTATTATCTGAATTAATAATAGAAGTTATTTCTTCTGGTTGTGATAATATTTTATGTTTTTGTTTAATCATTAGATATTTAGAGGTTCCAAAACCTATTATACCAATCGGTAATGCATATGGTAATAATATACCAGCAATACAACCACAACAGATAGTATAAATTTTAGTTTCATTATTTAAAGATCCTAACATACAATCATAAATCTGATTTGTATTTTTAGTTGTATTAAGAATATCTTGAATTTTTGTTTTTTTATATTCAATACTATTAAAATTTGGTATATTAGAACAGTATCTCATATTTATTTTTGGTATTGCATTCAATTTTGGTATTGCATTCAATTTTGTTAAATTTGATTTAGATAATGATATAAATCTTTTAATAAACATTTTTATTATATAAGATTATTTTGTAACCATTATCTAGATTGTTTTTTAATCAATTTTTTTTATAATTAAAATTATTCTATAATTAGAAATAGTAAATTATTAAAAATATGGATGAAGAGTCTATCCATAATGCTACAAAATATAATAAATTATAGTATAAAAATGAAGATGATAGAAAAGAGAAAACTTAAAAAAGTCCAGAAAATAAGATCTGTAGTAAGAAGAAATCAACAAGATTTAAAATTACAAAATATATTTAATATTGAAAATATTCAATATCAGCCATATAATTTTAAATATATAAAAAATCTAAATATAACTTCTACTGTAGATAATATTATTGAATCTCCTATCTCTTCCAATAGAATAAATAATATAAATGACATATTTGAATTATTAAAACAGATTAATATTTACTAAAAAATTGATAATTCAAATAATTACAAAACAATATATTATAAATAGAAAATATACACATAAAAAGAGATGGCAAAAGAATGGTTAAAATATCCCAGAGAATTTCGCTTAATTGAAGAAACAAAGGAATCTGATCCCAGTATAAATTTTGGGGTTGTTCAAGATGATATTGATTTAATAAAATGGAATGGTATTTTCCATCTAACAAATTCTGATATTATATTATCATTTAATATGACATGTTCATTAGACTTTCCAGACGTAGCACCAAAAATATATTTTGATAATAGTATAAATTTAGATGATATACCTGGATTAAAACAAATATGTAACGATGAAAAAGAAATAAAATCTGAAATTTTAAATTGGAATAGTGAAAAAACAATATATGAACATTTAAAAAAAATACATGGGCGTTTAAATAATTAAATATTTAAGAAAAATAAATAATATAATGAACAGAGTTCAAAGTATTGAATCACTTAGAAATAAAAAAAAGAAATTAAAAATTTTAATAGTTGATGATGAAATAGATTCATCTTCACTTTTCAAAGAAATACTTGATTTAAGAGGACATAATGTTACATTAATAAATGAAGGTATCCAATGTATAAATAAATGTAAAGATAATGAATATGATATAATATTTTTAGATTATCATATTCCTGGCATAGATGGTGTAGTTATAGCTGATTTAATTAAAGATTTATTTAAAACAAATTCTCTGATATTTGCATATACAGGAGATTCAACAACAGAATCATTAAATAAATTTAAAAAAATAGGAATGACAGCTGCATTAATAAAACCTGTTGATATTGATTTAATAAATTTAATAATGAATTCATTTGAAGAAAGAGAATGTATTGATAAAAATATTTTACATAAATTATCAAAAAAACACAAAAATACACTATATATATTTTAATTTATTCAAAAAAATTTTTATTATTGTTCAAATATCTTTTTAATATATTTAATAAAATCTCATTATCAAAGGGTTTCAATATAACATCGTCAAAATAAGAATAAGTATTATCACCAGGATTTCTATTTTCTCTTTTTGCAAGAATATTACCGGTAGTTGCAATTATAGGAACTTTATTATTACTTAATTTAATAATTTTACTTGCTGTACAACCATCAATACCATTCATGTTTATATCCATAAAAATTAAATCATAATTATTAAATTTACATAATTCTATAGCATCTTTACCATCTATAACAGATTCAGTTATCAAAGAAAATCCGAATTCTAAATTAAAATTTTCTAATAACATTTTAAATAACATTAAATTTGCATCATTATCATCTACCAATAGAATTTTACCTGATAAATTATATTCTATTATATTATTATTATAAATAGTACCACTACTTCCTAATTTAATAGGATGAAATAAAGTAAATTCTGATCCTTTTTGGTGTATACTTTTAACAGTTATATAACCGCCTAATAAATTAGCTATTTTTTGACTTATACATAATCCTAATCCATTACTATCTGCATTTATTTTAAAACTATTCGATGTTTGTCCATATTCTTTAAATAATTTACTTATTTCATCTTCTTTAATACCCATACCTTCATCTGAAATAGTAAATAATATGCCATGTTGATCTTCATTATAAATAATATTTATTACTATAGTACCTATTTCAGAATATTTAATTGAATTAGTTATTAAATTGCCTAATATCTGTTTACATCTAACAGGATCAGTAAATAATGTTTTTGGTGCATCATTACTAATATTATATTCTAATATTAAATTTTTTAGTATAGCTTTTTGAATATTATCAGAAATTAGATCATCAATAATATCTTTTATATTTACTATTTCTAAATCTAATACAAATTCCTTGGCTTCTAATTTTGATAAATCTAATATATCATCTATTATTTTTTTCATATTTAGTGATGCTTTATTTATAGTTTCTAAATGAGATAATATTTTTGTGTTTACATCTATTTTTTTAGATTGTGACTGTATCAAATGATTTGCTAAATTTATAGTCTGTAATGGATTTCTTAATTCATGACTCAAATATGCTATCAGATTTTTATTACTTTTTGTTGTTTCATTTTTTATGGGATTGTTTTTAATTGAAAAATTTATTACATGATAAAACATATTCGAACAATTTATTGTATCTATAATAAAATTGATGGATATTGTTAAATTTTTAGCATTAATATCTATTATATCAATTGCTATTTTTCTTTTTTTAAATATTAAATCATTTTTTTCATTAGAATTTAATATTTCTAATTGTGGAAATATTTTCATTATATTTTTTTCCATACTTAATTCTATGTTTTCAGGATATACTGTTTTTATTATAGATAATGAATAATCATTAATATACATAATTGAAAATTTTCTATCTGTAACTATTATTCCATCTCTAATAGTATTTAAAATTTCTTCAGTTAAATGATAAGTAACAAAATTTCTATTTATTTCATATGATGAAATTTTCATAGTTGAATAATTATGTAACAATGTTGCAACATAATTTGTCATTATATTTGTTAATTCTATATCTAAAAAATTAGTCACCTCTGTTTTTTCTGATTTTATGTATGAAATACCAATAACCCCAATAATATTTCCTGCAAATATTAAAGGTAAATAATATATTGTATTAATACTATTAAATGAAAATATAAAATCAGAATCTGATATATTATTATTATTATTATCTGTAACCTTTACTATTTTTTTTTCAATTATACAAATTTTACAATTATCTCCAATTTGATTAATTTTAAATGTTGAATTATCAAACATATTATCCTCATTATACAATAAATATTTTACGTTACATATTGCATCAATTATTAAATAATTTTCCTCTTTATTTATAACATATTTTGCAATAAATCCCGAAGACCCTTCAAATATTTTTACTATTTTTTCAAGAAAACTATTCATATATATTAAAGATTGTATGCCATTTAAAAATAATTTATAACTTTCATTATAAACCTTTGTTAATTCTATTATTTTATTTTCCTTATTATTTTCCTTATTATTTTCCTTATTATTTTCCTTATTATTTTCCTTATTATTTTCCTTATTATTTTCCTTATTATTTTCCTTATTATTTTCCTTATTATTTTCCTTATTATTTTCCTTATTATTTTCCTTATTATTTTCCTTATTATTTTCCTTATTATTTTCCTTATTATTTTCCTTATTATTTTCCTTATTATTTTCCTTATTATTTTCCTTATTATTTTCCTTATTATTTTCCTTTAATTCATTTAATTGAAAATTAGAACTCAATACCTTATGTATCATTAATAATATAATAGGACTGTTTATTTTATAATATTTAAACAACACATTATTATTTTTTTAGTTAATTAAATATTTTTTATAAAAAAGTTTAAATTCTTTAATTATAATATATGACAAAAATATATATAATATTGTTGTTACTATTATTAATATGTATTTATGAATTACTATATAGTTTTAACTTTCCTGAAAATTTCACTACAGTAAATTCAAATAATAAAACTGTTGATACAAAAGAAGATAATACTGCAAATATAACAGCAAAAGATCCTGGTCAAAATCAAGGTATATTACATGATCCTTTATTTAGCGATGTAATATTTTTTCAAAATGATAAATTAAAATATAATGATGATGGAACTTATGTTGGAGATACAGGATTTGATAAATGTATTACTGGTGGATGTACTAATGGTAAATGTGTAGAATATGGTATTACTGGAAATGCTTACTGTTTTCCAAATGATTCATCTGAAGGTGTTGATGAATATACAAAAGCTTTACAAAAAATGCTTGTTACTGATCCAAATAAAGGGGTTTAAAATGATTTGTAAAATAACTACTTGTACAAATAAAAATACTCATGAAACAGATAAACATGTGTGTCAAACTTGTCATAAAAAAGGACATTCGTGTTATGAAATAAATTTGTTAGATAAAAAGAAAGATTTGGGTATCGAAAGACTATCTGCTAGAAAAATTATGAAAGATACAAAGGGAAAACTTTATGTTCAATTTTATCATGGCATGGGTTATGAAACTTTCTTAAAACGAGATAATCCAAATGATGATATGAAAAGTTTTCATTATTTTACTGTTTAATTTGGACTTTTAATATTTTATTCAAAATTTTACTAAAAATTTTGAATAAAATATTAAAACCAAAATTAAACAGTCCCTATAATAAAAAATTTAATGATTTTATAAACGGATATAAACATGTTGGGGGAAATACAATAATATCATAATACCATATTAAATATTTGAGGATAAAAAAATTGAAAAAAATAATTATTACCTATTTAAACATATGACACTATAATAATATTATTATGAGAGAGTTAAAAGAGTCAGAAAATTTTAATGAAGTATTAAAAGAAAATAAAGTAGTTTTAGTTGATTTTTCAGCAACCTGGTGTGGTCCATGTAAGAAATTAACACCGATGCTTGAATTATTAAGTGAAGAATTTAGAAAGGCTGGTAAGAGTGTTTTAATTTTAAAAGTTGATGTAGATAATTTTCAATCTATAAGTCAAGATCATAATATATCATGTTTGCCTACAATGATATTATATATAAATGGGAAATTAACAGAATATAGATTTGAGAGTTTACCTAAAAAAATAGATAATATAAAAGATATAATTGAAAAAAATCTATAATTATTTTTTTATATTTAAATATTATAAATGTTTAGATATCCATCTCGCCAACAATGCAATGATTTACTTAATAATTTAAAACCTACAGATACTAATTTTAATAAAGAATGTGATGTATTAAATACTCTTTTAAAACAAATTACAAAAGAAATTGATACACGTACAGAAATAAAACAGTATTTGTCTGAAACAAAAAATCAATTAGATCAACAATTACAAGATAGTATAGCAACCGTAAAATTAACTTTACCAGGAAATAGGATATTGGATAATAAATATAATTGTGCAAATGTAAATAAAATTGATACAAGTACAATAGAATATGAAATAAAAATATCATCTATTCCTAAAGATGATATAATTTCAACAACAACAAATGATATTATAAAAATATTTTCTACAAAAAATAATATAATATATGAATTAACATGTACATATGATAAAACAAAAACAAATGCACTTACTATAAATTCTATAAGAAGAAATTAAAATTTATATATTTGTCTAAAATTTAATTCTCTTTTATCCTCTATATAATTTTCTTTATTTGAATTATTATAATCAGGGGTAATTAACGAATATAATATTAATAATATAACTATTATTATTATAAGGATTTTATATTTATTCATCTATACAAATAATAAAGTAAAAAATAAATTTTATTCATTACTAATAATATATAAATGACCAAGGTTAATGTAACTTTATATCATATGAATACATGTGGACCTTGTAAGGTTTTTATGCCAGAATTTGATATATTTGCTGATAATGCTAAGAACCAAAATTTAGATTATAAGATTAAAAAAATAGAAAGCAGTAACGCACCAAAAAATATAAATTCATTTCCAACTATACAAATATCTATTGATGGTAAAAAACATGAATATAATGGACCTAGAAAAGCAAACGCTTTACAGGAAGAAATCGAAAATCTCTTAAACAAATCTGGAAACCAATCTGGTGGTAATCCTCCCTATCCACAAGGAACCTTTATGACTCCTGCTATTGGAATGCCTATAAATCCTGGGATTGCTGCTATGGGACAACCCCCATTGTTAAATCCATCAGTATTAACATCACCAACTGTTATTCAAAATCAACCATTATTGGGTGCCCCTGGATTTGTTGGATCTCCTATGGGTTTAGGAATGAATGGTATGATGGGAAATCCCGGATTAATGGGTACATCAATGGGTTTAGGAATGAATGGTATGATGGGAAATCCTGGATTAGTAGGAGTTGGTTTTGATGATGAATGCAATAAATGTAGAAAATATAAAAAAAAATATCATAAATATAAAAAAATAGCTGCAAGATTACTTGAAAAATATAATGAACTCAAAAAGGATTAATAAACATATTTAGCTGGATTTATTTTACTGTTTAAAGTTCCAAATTAAACAGTAAAATAAATAATTAGATTTAAAATCTATTTTTATATAAAAAATATAAAAATCTTATTAATATAATATATATAATGTCATCGAATGATTTATTAAATCAGATTATTCCACAATCTGTAGCAACAAATATTTATAATGATATAATGCAGTTTGGATTAGCTTTATTATTAGCTAGACTTGTTTTGCAAAAAAATATTCTTGATAAAGAATGGTTAATTAAATCATTATTAGTATTATTAGGTTTTGCAGCATACCAATTAACTGTAAATAGATTTATTAATACATCAATGTATGTATCTGGTAACTTAAAATTAGCAATTGATGATGTATTAAAATTTGGAACAATGTTATTGGTTTCTAGATATTTATCAAGTAAATCATTATCAGATGATGCATGGATGAAAGAAGTAGGATTTATGTTAACAGGATTTGTATCTTATAATCTTGTGACACAACGTTTATTATATAATAATGTTATTAATGTAAATATATTAAGTCCAAATATATCACTAGCCATATCAGATGGTCTTAAATTCTCTACTATGTATTTGGTATCAAGATGGTTATCTGGTAATGAATTTTCAAGAGAATGGATGTTAGAATCAGCTGGATATACTGTAGGTATAATGGCATATGATTATTTTTCTAATTAATTTAATTTAAATTTGTTTCAATAAATAAATTTATTTTGATAATTTTTTATTATCAGATTTTCCCCCTTTTTTAGCTTTTTTTTTATCATCTTCTGAAACTTCATTATCTGAAGGGGCTTCATCTTCGTCATCATCGGGTTTCTTACCTTTTTTAGATGAATCAGTTTTCTTTGATTTTGATTTAGAATCTTTTGCATCATCATCAGCTTTCTTTGATTTTGATTTAGAATCTTTTACATTTTCACCATCATCGCCTTTCTTACCTTTTTTAGATGAATCAGCTTTCTTTGATTTTGATTTAGAATCTTTTACATCTTCTTCATCTTCTTCATCTTCATCATCTTTTTCATCTTCATCATCGTCTGATTTCTTATCTTTTTTAGATGAGTCAGCTTTTTTTGCTTTTGCTTTTGAATTAGATTTAGATTTTGATTTTGATTTAGAGTTTTTTGCATTTTCCTTTTCATCTTCCTCTTCATCTTCATCTTCATCTTCATCTTCATCTTCATTTTCCTCTTCCTCTTTCTCTTCCTCTTCATCTTCCTTACCTTTTTTAGATGAACTTATTTTTTTTGATTTAGTTGTTGTTTTTTCTTCTTCATCATCTTTATCATCATCTTTATCATCTTCTCCATCTTTATTTTTAAGATTATGCATCTGAGTTGCACCAGTAACTTCTTTTACTATACTTTGCATACAGCTGCTAGAATTTAATACTATATCTGTTTTACCACTTAATTTATCAGAAAGTTTTTCTTTTAATATATCATAATATTTTTCTGGATCAACAATACTTACAAATTTTACACGAACACCTACTCCATAATGTTTTTGCATTTCTTCTTTAATATCATCTGGTTCTTTTTCACTTGACCAAAATAATCGAGCAGTTCCTACTTTTAATGCACCACTTCCTACAAATCCAACTGATCCTTTTTCTTGTTTTTTACCTTTCTTTTCTGATCCCATGTTATAATTACTTATCTTTTATAATATAACATTTGTTGACAATTAGTTAAGAGTTCAATTTTTTTATCATCAATTTTTTATAAATTGATGATAAAAAAATAGAATGTTATAAATTTTATCATCAATTTTTATAAAAAAAATTATGAATTTTCACCATTTGTAGAACAAAAACATAGATTGAATAATTCTCCTGCTACCTTTACCTGTTTTTGACTTAAAGTATCTATACTATTTACAGTTCCAGATAATAATGCTTCAACAACAAGATCAATATATTCTTCAAGTTTATCTTTATTCCAAATTTGAAAAGACATACATATAGTTTTTATTACAGATATTTTATCATCATTATCGGGAATACTATTTAAATCTTTAAAATATTTATGAAATAATGGTACAATGGTATTTATAAAATGTTTTCCACTATTACCATTGATAATCATTCTTGCTTTAATTTCAAATGAAGTTTGTTTTTCATAAGATTTTCTTGCAGATGTACTAACACCTAATGTATTATTTAATAAATCTTCACTTGGATTATTTAATATTATAAATATATCATTAAATGTATTAACTAAATTCTGTTTTAAATCTTTGAAAAAATTATATACAATTCTAGTAATTGGAAAATATTCGCTAGTTGTAGATAATTCCATTAAATATTTTATATTTTCAGGTCTATATTTATGACACTTATAATATTCAATTGTCTTTACTTTTGAATACATATATTTTGATTTATATAAAAATACAAATCCCTCCCAATCAATATATTTCATTGTATTATATTTATTTGCTATAGGGTGTAATTCTAAAAACTTATCAATTGTTATTTTTTGTCTAATTACTTTTGATAAATCATCCATTATTCCTTCAATATCTTTAGCATGTGAAATTATCCAATACATCGGTTCAGTAAGTTCTGCAAGTTTAATACTATCAGTAAATGTAAAATGTGGTAGCCATTTAATATCATTATCTGTGCAAATTGATAATCCTAAAGGTCGTATCATTGATACTGGATATGATACAGCAAGTTCAGTATGAATATCTTTTAAACCTGTTTTTTCATTTATCCAAGGACTTGTTCTATTTTTACAAACAGCTTCAAAAGAAAAACATAGAATATCACCATCGTGTTTAGATACCATTAATTTAAATCTCTCAAAAATATCCATTCCATAAATATCGAAAATTTCATACGGTTCTAATTTATCATTTTCAATTAGATTACATAAATATTCATAACTACACATATTCATACCATCAACAAGTGCTGTAGTTATATATCCTATCATTTTATCTCCGGCAAAAAATGTTGTTTGTGTCGAAAATACCGGAACAAAATCACATCCCACATCTCTAGCTGCATTTCTTACTGATTTTGCAAATTTATCACCATAGTTATCAATCCAAAAATTAACTAATTTTCCCATTTCTCCTCTATAACATGACATTACTAAAAGACTTCCATCAACTTTTGATGATAAATATCCTTCAATTGGTTTACTTTGAACCATTGCATTCATTACTATTTGTTGTTCATCATCAAATATTGCAAAAGGATTTATTATATTCGTATTTTCTACATCTTGTGATTCTGTTATACCAGTATTAATATGCATGCCGGTAAGAATTTCTGCACCTCGTTGAAGGGCATATTTAATAGGTATCCAATGTGCTGAATCATTTAAATATAATATAACACCTCTAGATTCTCTAGCCCATTTAGCTTTCCAATATCTATTATTTTCAACATAAATTATTCTGACAAGTCTTTCTTCAAATGGTGTTGATTTAAATTGTGTTGGTAAATTTACTAAATACCCCATAATAGAAAGTGTATTACATGTTTTATGATAATCTTTTGAATTATTATTATAAAGATAATTCCAATATTCTACAATACCCATAGAATCTGTAGAAGAAACATCATGCTCCGGTTTACCAGATTTTATAATTTCCAATTGTCTAAATAATTCTGTATCTCCAATAGTTCCAAATTCATTCCAACTTACAATATGACAAATTGTTGGTCTTGTAGGATCAATCATTTTAGTTCCCTTTTTTTCTGATGATGTTGTAATAGGCGTTAAATTATTTGCTCTATCAATTACATTACTATTTAACCAACACATTATTGATCTTTTTCCATGCAAATCAAGTTGTTTTTTAAGATTATCACCAAGTCTATTAGCATCGTCATCAGTTAATAATTTATTTCTAACAACATCAATTGCAATAATAAAGGCATTTTGAAATTCTTGAGGTATACAAAATTTAAATCCATCAAAATATGTAATAACAGAATCTACTATTACAATTTTTCCTTCTGTAAATCCTTTAGAAATTTCATCAGTAAATATTTTTGTTACTATTTGAGATAATTGTTTTTTATTTCCATTATATACTTGCATATATCTTGCATATTCTAATCCTATAGGACGTATTTCAAAAGTCTCACCTAATTTATCTGCAACAACTTTACATATAATATTATCTCTTTCAACAACATGTGTATTTTCATTACCTAATAATGTAACAATTTTATTTCTAATAGATGATTTTCCAGATCCTGACATTCCTCTAATAACAATAACAGTATTTTTTCCGATATTATGTCTTACTATTATCTCTTCAAGATTAAAAGGGGAATCAATATATTCTTTATAAACTTTTCTAGATTGCATGAATTCTACTATTTCTCTTTCAGAAAATACAGATGGATCTCTTACAGATCCAAAAAAATCACCAATTGACATTTTTAATAACATATTTTTTACATTAACAGATTCTAATCTTGCAATATCCCATTTTAAAAGTGTATGCAATCTAATAGGATCAGTTTCATGATAACTACACATATGACATGCAACAACTCTACTAATATTATTCCATTCCTCTATAGTAAAAAACTTGTTAAAATTAGGATTCCATGCCATTCCTATAATTCCAGCTCCAATTTCGCCATGAAAAGGAAAACTAATAGCATTTTCTACAGGTAATCCAGTTTTAGTAATAGTAATTGGTTTTGACATTGAGGGTTTACCAATATCGTGTAATAGTGCAATTAAACCAATAATAATTGATTCTTGTTGTGAATCACCTTTAAGAATAGAATTTATTACAACTATTAAAGAAGCCAAATGTAAATGTACAAATAAAGATTCTATATGATAAGCACATTTATGAATAATCCCCTTATTATTATATCCTTGATGAGTATGTGTTTTTGATATAATTTCTAATATATTATAAAATGATGTTGTAGTCATTTTTTGTGTAACACCATCACTTTCAAAAATATCAAATGACACATTACATATTTTACCAATTTCATAAAAAACATTTGCAATAGTAATTATTTGGTCTCTTTTTATCTTTCCCAATTTTAATTTATCAATAATATTTAATATTGTTTTACTATATACAATTTGACTAATTGATTCAACTGTTTTTTCAAAATCTTCTTTCATATAGCTCTCAAATAGATCATTTACCATTGATTCTATATCTGAGAATGCCATAATAATATTATATAAATAGTGATTTATGATTTATAATATATTTAGCATATATTGATATTCAATTTTTTATATTTTTTTACACAACTATGAAAAGTATATTGATAATTAAATAGTAAAAAGCGTTAGTAATTAAAAATATAAAATATATAAAAATGATATATGAATAATATTATATTTGGAAATATTTATTGTGCTATGATAAAATGCTATCCAAATTATGTAAAAGTAGGTTGTACAAGTAATATTGATGAGAGAATGAAAAATTTATCAGGACAACTTGTTGATAAATTTATTTGTATTTTTTATATTAAAGTAGAATATTCACAAATGTTTGATATTGAAAAAAAAATTCATAAAGAAATTATTGATGCTGGATATAAAAGAATAAATAATAAAGAATTTTTTAAATGTAAACCAAACGATATAAAATATATTTTTAATAAATATAAAAATGATTGTATAAATAGTAATAATTATAAAAAAATAAATACAACAAAAATAAAAAAAAAAATAAATACAAAAAAAATAATAAATGAAAATGAAAATATAAAAATGGATTATATATATAATTGTGATGATTGTAAATATTCAACCAATATAAATTCAAATTGGAACAGACATATAAAATCAAATTCACATATAAAAACTACAACTGAAAAAAATGTTATTGATACTGATAAAACACAATTTGATTCTGTAATTAAATTTATACAAAAACAAAATGAATCATTAGAAAAGGAATTAAATGATTATAAACAAAAATATGAAAATATTATAGAAAAAAATGATGATTTTCATAAAGATATTGATTTAGAAACTCTTAATAATAAAAAAGTCAATAAAATAATAAATGAAAATGAAAATGAAAATGAAAATGAAAATGAAAATGAAAATGAAAATGAAAATGAAAATGAAAATGAAAATGAAAATGAAAATATAAAAATGGATTATATATATAATTGCAATGATTGTAAATATTCAACTAATATAAATTCAAATTGGAACAGACATATAAAATCAAAATCACATATATTAATTAAAAATACAACTGAAGGATTGAATAGATGTTTATAGATTATTCTTTAATAAATAAATAAAATAATTATTAATATTCAATCATACATTGTACAGGTTCAACATCCTCATCATCATTACCTGTATCTAATATAACTGATATTTGAAGAGGATTTGATGGTTTTTCCTCACCAGATATATTTTTATAAACTGTGATAATATCTTGTTGAAATCTTTCTTTCTTTGTTTTTTCTTTCAAAAATTGAGAAGTTAATAGAACATTTCCACATGAAATAGATGATACATCTAGACCTTTTAATTCAAAATGTTTTACAAATTCTCCGAGTAATTGATTTTTAAATCTAAAATTATCCCAAATAGTAAATTCCAATTTTCCTATTTTAGTTTTTCTAATTGCAGTTGGTTCAAAAAATGATACAAACGGTATTCCTAAATTTATATAAGAATTTCTGTATCTATTTATTTTATCATATTCCATAAGTACTTTAAATAATTCCATTGTTACTAATCCAGATACCAATGATGTTGTTGTTGCTATAGCTGGAATAATCTTACCAGCAATACCTTTTGTCTTGAATTTATCAGCAGGTGGTATTGAATAATTTTGTGCTCTCATATTAGATGTATATGTTACAAAATCAATATGATAATTTGTATCATCGTCTTTTTCAAAATCAACTGGTTTAACTAAAGATAATTCAGATAGAGATGATAATTTTGAAATAAAATCTTCAGTATCCATTCCCATTAATTCTTTTTCTTTTCTCTTCTTTTCTTCCTCTTCATTTGCAGCAAAATCGTGTTTCTTCTCCCCTATTACAGGTGGATTTAATGTATATAAATATGATACAACTTTATCTCTTGATACGAAAGGTAAATTGAATAAAGATCCCCATAAATTACTCAATGCTAATACAAAACCAACATGATTTTCATTTTCATTATCAAATACTAAACTTTTAGGACATCTTTTAGTTCCTGACCAGAATAAAATTCCATCATCAGTTTTGTGATTTTCTGAAAATTTATCCAAAAGTGATTTAATTTGATCTCTAAAATACTCATGCCATTCTTTGTATGCAAATTCTATAGCATCTTCAGGAGTTTTACATCTATTATTATGAATTAATATGACATCTTTATAGAATTCAGCTAATTCGCTTGTCGTTAGTGATTTTATACATTCTTTATCTGCTACTAGTTTATTATAATTCATTGGTGCCTTATTAAAATAACCTTCAAACATATCTCTTGCATACTGTATTGTATGATTTATTTCGTAAGGAAAATTTTTAAGTGTACATACAGGAATTCCCTGTTCTGGCGGATCTCTTGTAGAACCGTAAGATTCTGTCATATGTGGTATTATAGTTTGAATATTTCCTTTTGTTCCTAATGTTCCTGATTCTAGCAAAGGTTTTCCAAAATTCACACATAATTGATCAACAAATAATCTAGCTTGAACATTATCTAAAGCATTTGCAACACATGTTAAAGACTTAAAAAACTCTTCATTGTATATACTTAATGTTTCTTGACCAACCCTATTTAAATGTGCTATAAGATTTATTTCAGGATTTATTACTTTTGTTGCAGAAACAGCAGTTTCAGATTTTGTTTTACCAATATCTTTATTTCTAAATAAGAATTGTCTACTAAGATTTGATTTTTCTATAGTATCCATATCAGTTATTACAATATTACCAATTCCAGACATTGCAAAGTTTTTCAAATGTTCGCAACCAATCGCACCTGCACCAACTACAAATACCTTTGCATCTGCCAATTTTTGTTGCATTTGCTTACCAAAAATTAAAATTTGTGATTCATATCTTGAAGTGTTATCATAAATATTTATTGGCTTTTCATCAGGTAACATTGATAATTGATCAAAATACATCCATTGTCTAATTGGTGAAAACTTTTTTGTACAACCTTTTAAAACCTCTTGTGCTGCAATACTTCCAATAACTGCATCAATAGCACACAAGTTACCATTTACAGTATAAGATAATTTATTTATTAAATCTTTCTGTTTTGAAGTATCACATTTTGCAATATCTGTATATATTTTAAATATTTCATTAGCATCTTCATCATTCCAAGGTTTTGGAGTTCTACCATTGCTTTCTACAAAAAATGATAAAGCCATATTGAAAAGATGTAATTGATAAGGTCTTTCAGGATCGGGAACATCTGTAAACATAAATTCAGGATTTTTTAAACATTCATCTAATGGCTTAAAATTATAAGTTATGGGTTGTTTTAATTCAGTAAAACTTGTATTTGTTAGATGAAATTTTTTATTATCAAACATTTCAATCGGAATCCCTTCTAATGATTCTACTGAAAATTTTAATAGGTCTATTTTTTTTGTAACTCTTGCTTTAATTATTTTATCGCTTGTTGTTATTTCAATAATATCATCTTTATCTAAATCGTGTTTTTTCCCATCTTCAGAAACAAGATTTCCATTTTCTACAGCTACCAGAGTTCCTGTTTTAACTTGTTCTCCATTTGAATCATTTACTATAAATTCATTTCCAAAATCACAAAAAACAAAACCCATTAATCCATAAGTTGATGCAATTATAAATTTTATATTATTATCTCTTAATAATTTATTATATCTTATTTTTTCTGTTATAAAACCATCACAAAAAACAACAACGGAAAAATTATTATTAAATGTCTGTTCAGATAATGCATCTGTATTTACATTTATTTTAACATATGGATTTAATTCTGCTAATTTATCAGCAACAATAACCGCTCGATTTTTACCAATATCAGAATCTGATATATAATAATTAGTTGTTCTATCTGAATTTGTAATATTCTTACAATCATGTAAAGTTACTGAATTCACTCCGCTTAATATTAGACATTTAGCCAGCTCAAGACCAACACCATTAATTCCACATATTAATACATTTGATTTAGTCATATTTTCCATCGCACTTTTTCCGTACACATATAGTTGTCTAGAATATAAGGACTCATCAACCTTGGTTGTAATTGTATTTATTTGAGACTTCATTTTGATATAATTATCACATTTTGATATATAATTATTAGATAATTATCTTATCAATTTTTTTATTATAAAAAGAATTATAAATAATTTTTTTAAATTATTCATATATAGTAATAATGTCAAAAAATTATAAGTATTCATCAAATACTCAATATGGGGGTAATACTTTTCCTACAATGAGTGAATTGCTTGGAAGTGCTTATTATGCAGGGGAAGGGAACGAAGTTAACGAAGTTAAAACAGCTTCTTTACCATCAAGAGGTTTTCCGGTATCACTACCAGCAAAAACTCCTGATGTTAAAACAGCTCCTTTATCATCAAGAGGTTTTGATAATTCAGCTCCTTTACCATCAAGAGGTTTTCCGGTATCACTACCAGCAAAAACTCCTGATATTAAAACAGCTCCTTCAACATTAGGAGTTTTTTTGGAACGACCGGAAATAATAAATAAAGAAGTATTTCCACCTACTGATTTATCAGCAACTTCATTAAATGTAGATAATGCTACTTCGCCAATGTCAAACAATGTACCAAATATTTTATCAGCAACTTCATCTATGTCAAACAATGTATCAAATATTTTATCAGCAACATCTAGTGCAGTAGGAACAGGAGTTTATTCAGCAACATCTAGTGCAGTAGGAACAGGAGTTTATTCAGCAACATCTAGTGCAGTAAATACTATAGGAACAGGAGTTTATTCAGCAACATCTAAAATAATGGATGCACTAAATGACACATTACCAGAATTACCAGTATTATCAGATAAAACAGATACAAATAATAATAGTATTAATCCTAATACAAAATTTTACTATATTGTAATAGATACAAATTTATCATATTTAAAAAATCTGGAAGGAAATAATGGTATATATGGTGCTGTTAGACAAATGATAAGTTCAGAACAAATACCAATGTTATTATCTTTAGAAAAGGCAGAAGAAGTTGCACATAAAATAACAAAATGTGCAGAAATCAATGGATGTTTATTCATAAACGGAATAAAAGTGCGACCAGTTATAGGCTGTGTTATAGTTACTTATGTATTAAATGATAATTCATTATCTATTAGTAAATTAGGTAATATAGATAATTATGATAATCTTAAGTCATCTGGAACTGATGTAACATTATATATAAAGGATAATGTTGAACGTGCTGTAATAAATTCAAATGCATTAGGATCATTTAAAATAGAATCATTATCTTTAGTAAAGACATGTGGATTTGAACTATCAAATGATGTAGTAATGCAATTATATACTTTAAATAATAATTTATCAGTTGAAAATGTGAGATTATTAAATCAATTATTAAAAAATAATTATGTTACAAATAAACAAATTGATGAAATAGATTGCAAAACATCATTACAAAATGGAGGTGATCCATACAAATTAAAATATAAAAAATACAAGGCATTGGCAAATAGATTAGAAAAAGAAGCTTTATCTCGTGGTATAAAATTATAAAGACTATTTAATTAAATAAATTATTTTTTTATATTACAGCATATTTCACAGTAAATTCTATAGCTTTGTTTTCTGCTGATATTTTATCAGATTTAAAATGATTAGTAACTTCTAAATTTAGAGGATCATCTAAATTTGGACTTTCAAGTAATCCTTGCAAACTTAATGCTAATGTTCTTAAATTAATAGTTGGATTCCATCCATCAGTTTTTAATATATTTAAACATATTTCCCCCAAATTATTAATATTTGGATGATATATTTTTGTTTGTAATTTTACTTTTGGTGGAACATGTGGATATTCACCTGTAAAAAAAACTCTAAATTCAAAAATACCTTTATCGTATGGTGTATCTTTTGGACCAGTAATAAATAGTGATAAATGTCTTGGATTATCCTCCTTAACTAATTTATATTGTATTCCATATAATTCATTCTTTTGTATAGCATCATTTAAAAGTTTACTTTCTCTTAAAATTCGTCCATTTATTTTAGCTTCCATCTATTATTCTATATTAATGTATATATCATTATATAGTATTAATTTTATTTATATTATGTTTTTCAATTTTTTTTGAGATTAATGAGGAAAAAAGTGATAATGAAAAATATAAATTTTTTTGTTCATTTTTTGTTCATTTTTTGTTCATTTTTTGTTCATTTTTTTATTCATTTTTTGTTCATTTTTTTGTTCATTTTTTTGTTCATTTTTTTGTTCCTCTTTTTGTTCCCTTTTTATTTCTAGACTGAATTTTATACATTTTTTTCATATAATCAACATCAGCTGATAGAATATTTTTATTTTTTGTATCATGTTTTGTAAGATTTCTAATTAAATTTAATCTCTTAAGAACTCTAAGAGAACCTACTTTTTTTGATGCTTTTCTTAATGATTTTTGTCTTGTTGTTTTTTTATTTTTAATTGAATATCCAACACTTTTTAAATGAAAATCATCACTTGGTTTAGGTAATATATTTTTTACCATCTATAAATTACTATTTTAAAATAAAAATACCAATATATTATATATTAAAAATATGTCAATATATAATAATTTAAAATATAAATACACAAAAAATGAGTTAAATAATATTGATAGGGCATGGGAAGTAATTTATAATTTTGATATATCTGAAAATATTATAAGTAAATATAAAGATAAAATTATAAATTATATAACTACAGATTTTGATCAAAAATCATTTAATATAATAGAAATAATAATAGAAAAAATGTATTGGAATATGAAAGATATTATAAAAAATAAATATAAGGAAAATAACAGGGATTATAGTATATATAAAAATATTGATAATAATAAAAAAAAAGAAATTATGTTAGAAAATAAATTTTTATATAATTCATATATAAATAAAATGTCAATAACTGAAAATTCTATAACATATATAAAAAATTCAAATTTACCAAATTCTCTGTCACAAAAAACAGATGTAGAAATAGAAACTCAATATATTATGAAACACCGAGATATTTATGAAACTATATTAAAAGTAGATGATAAAATAGCATATATTAATGAATTGTGTGATTTTAATAAAGATAATTTTATTGTAAATTTTGATTTCTGCTTTCCTAATTTAAATACCATTAAACCTTTTATTTATTCAGATAACGAAAGAGAGTATAGAATAAATAAAATGTACTTTTCTGACAATAAATGGAAAGAATTATGGTAAAAATATTAATATTTTTAATTATTAATATTAATTAGATAAATATTTTGATTTATAAACAAAAAAATAAAACAATAAAGCCAATACAATAAAAAATAAAATATATTTTGTCCATTTTATTATTGATAAATCTTCATTATCACTATCATCATCTTCATTAATTATTCTATCTTTATTTATTTTATTTTTTTTTATATTATATTTTATACCTCCCATTTCCTTGCTATTTTTCATAGCTAACCATTTTTCAATTGCCATTCTTTGTATATCCTCTGGTATTTCAAATGCTTTTCCTTCATCTGTCTGCATTATTATTTTTTCTTTCATTGGATTAATTTCTGGGATTTCACCTCTTGATACTTTATCATAAAATTCATCTAAAAGAAGTATTACTTGATCAGACACTAAATTTGAATCTATCTCTATCTGATTTCCTGTATAAAATGAGTCATTCATTATAGTTATTAATATATTATCATATATAAAAAAAATTGATTTAAAAACTAACTCAAATAATATCTAATAATTATTATATATTAAAAATATATATTATGAGCAATTTTCAAAAAGTAATAGAATTTAATAGTACTTTTGGCAATCCTGTTTCTACAACTCTACAAACACATTTACTTAATGATCAACCTCAAATGATTCAATCCAGATTGAATTTAATATTGGAAGAAACTAATGAATTAAAAGAAGCTGTTGAAAAAAAAGATATGAATGAAATTATTGACGCTCTTGCTGATATATTAGTTGTAACTTACGGTATGGGTTCATATTTAGGTATAGATCTTGATAAAGCTTATGATATTGTTCATAAATCTAATATGAGCAAATTATGTAATTCTGAAGATGAAGCGAAAGAAACTGTTGAATGGTATAAAAAAAATGAATCAAGATATGATTCTCCAAATTATAAACAGTCATTTGATGGTAAATATTGGATTGTTTATAATGAATCTACTAATAAAATTTTAAAAAATATTCATTATAATCCAGCAAATTTTGATGAAATGCTAAATAATTAATAATTTTCATCATCATATTCATAATCATAGTCATAGTCATAATTATTATCATCAAATATTATTTTTGTCTTATTTTTATTATTTCCTTTTTTTTTATTTAATTTAGGAATAACTTTTTGTTCTTCTTTTTTTTCTTCTAGTAATTTCTCACATTTTTTTATTTGATCTGCTGTATATGCCATTGTAATCATATCAAATGGATCTATTATTTTCTTACCATCTATTTCAGTTGCTAATATTAAATTATCATTTCCCATGACATCGTCTTTATATATTTTACCACATTTACAATCAATACATTTGCAATCTACACAATCACAATCTTTATTATTGCATTTATTTGTATCTATTTCTTTACCACATTTACAATCAATACATTTGCAATCTACACAATCACAATCTTTATTATTGCATTTATTTGTATCTATTTCTTTACTACATTTACAATCAATACATTTGCAATCTACACAATTACAATTTTTATTATCACACATATATTACTTAATTTTATTATAATTTTTAATATTATTTATTAATAATAAAATCAATATTTTTATATTATTTTTTATTAATACTATTTTCCTATCATAATAATATTATGGACAAACTATATTCATATCAAATACAACATACAGAAAATATTATAAGAATAATAAAAAAAAATAATGCAGTATTAGATGCATCAGATACAGGAACAGGAAAAACGTATTGTGCAGTTGTTGCATGTAAAATGTTAAATTTAGAACCTTTTGTTATCTGTCCAAAAGCTGTTATGTCAACATGGAAAAATGTATGTAATTATTTTAATGTAAAATATACAGCAATTGTAAATTATGATACTATTAAATTAGGAAAATTCTATTTAAATGGAAAAAGAAGAAAATGTCCATATATTGAAGTAAATAATAAAGTATGTAAATGGGATTTACCAGATAATTGTATACTTATTTTTGATGAGGCACATAAATGTTCAGAATTATCAACACAAAATGCAAAACTTTTAATTGGTGCAAAAGATACAAAAATACCAATTATGATATTAAGTGCAACTATTGCAGATCATCCTGAAAAATTTAAATTATTTTTTTATGTTTTAAACTTTATTGAACCAACACAAATAAAACAATTAAATATAAATTATATTAAGTATATAAGAATAGTAGAATCATGGATTGCAAGAGATTTAAAACCTATGGTTAGGATACATAAAATGTTATATCCCGATAGAGCAACAAGAATGAGAATAGATGCAATTGATTCATTTCCAGAAACACAAATAACAGCAACACCATATTCAATGGGGGAAGCAAGAGAATTAGAAATAGAAAAGGAATATAAAATTTTAGCATTATCATTGGATGAATTAAGAGGAAAAGCAGAAGGGGATAAAAAAGGAATATTACCTAAAATGATGAGAGCACATCAAAAAATAGAACTTCTAAAGATTCCTACTTTTGTTGAATTAACCAATGATTTTATACAAAATGGATTTTATGTTGTTATATTTGTTAATTTTACTGAAACTTTAAAAAAAATAGGAGAACTACTACATACTGATAATTTTATTTTTGGTGAACAATCTTATGACGATAGGGAAGATATAATTCAAAGGTTTCAAGCTAATAAAATAAAAGTAATTATATGTAATATCAAAGCTGGTGGAGTTGGTGTATCGTTACATGATCTTCAAGGGGGACATCCTAGGGTATCTTTGATATCGCCAACATGGTCATCTATAGATTTAGTACAGGCATTAGGTAGAATACATCGAGCAGGAAGCAAAACAAAATCATTACAACGAATAATCTATGCAGCCAATACAGTTGAAGAAAAAATAGCTGATAAATTAAAAACTAAATTAGCTAATATAAATTCTTTAAATAATGGTGATTTAGATTTAACTAAAATTGACTTTGATAATAATATACAAAAATTTTAATATAAAAAAAATTTAATATGTTTATTTTATATATACATATAAAATGAGTAATATTACTACTATACCAAAACCAGCTATTTCACCATTACCTCCTATTTTACCTGATACAAAAGTATTGCCCCCTATTTTACCTGAAACAAAAGCATTACAAGAACAGGTAAAACAAGAAACTCCACAACAAAATAGTTTATCTACTGACCATAGTTATATATATAAATATGTTATATCAGCATGTCTTATTATAATTTGTCTTTTATTAATTTGGATGTATTTTAGATATTATAGACATATTGAACCAGTAGTACAAGCAGGAACAGATATAACTCCTCCTATAGGAACTGCAAAAATACAAATTGTAACGGTGCCAAATGCATAAATCTAATATTATTAATTTTATTAATAATATTAGATTTATGCATTTTGCATTTTTTTATTTTTTTTATTTAAAAGAATAAAAATACCAAATGCATAAATCCAATTATATTATTAA
>Ga0208088_1000026_pt1 | contig 26556 bp, 23 predicted proteins | sample LakMenEpi02Apr12_FD_150661 | JGI IMG/M metagenome (GOLD analysis project Ga0208088, IMG submission 150661) | Freshwater microbial communities from Lake Mendota, WI - 02APR2012 deep hole epilimnion (SPAdes) | ecosystem: Environmental > Aquatic > Freshwater > Lake > Epilimnion/Euphotic zone ...
CTAGCTGATCAATATGTTGCTGAGAAATTAATTGTTTTATATAGTAATGGTAAATTTATAGATTATATTTGCAGTGTTATACATAATGCATATAAAACGGAAGATCCTATTGATCAAACAATATGGTCAACTGATGTATCTAGACTAGTATATATAATAAGATCCACTATTGAAAATGAAGATAATTTAGAAAATAAATGGGAATATGATAAAAAAGGAATAAAAATAAAGCAATCAATAATAGATCCTCTATTAGATGAAGTACAAGATATAATAAATCAATATTTAGATGAAATGAATAAATTATCAAAAAGTGATAAGAAATTTGATACATTTGCAAAATTGGAGATGGTAGGAATAGGAAATACAATAATACATGAGCTTAAGAATAGATTATCATTAAAAAATCAGATAATAAAAGCGATGGCACCTTTATTTTTTCTGGAGAGAACAGTAAAACAGATAGAATATATAGAACGTCCAATAGAATGTAATTTAATAAAGAAAAAAACAAAATAACATTTAGACATGACTATCAATTAACCCTTCAGTGTGATCATTATCCTGAATATCATATGATATTTTAATTCTACATGGCAGTATTGCCATAATTATATAATGAAACAGTTTATAGATCATATACAATAATCCAAAATACAGATATGCAAATTGAAGATGAATAAAAACATATGTAAAAGTATTATTTAATATTTGTGATGTTTCAAAATAAGGACAAATCCATGATTCTGGTTTTGTAAGATAATCGGGAGAAGAAACTTGATTAAAACAGTAATTACCTGGATTATTATAATTTGGATCAGCATAACCGAACATTAATAGTACTATAGAACCAAATACATCTGCAAAATAGAGAATATAAAAGATAATAATAGATTTATGATTCCAATCTTGTTTATAATAATTATTGATATTATAATTTTCTGTTAGAAAATGACTTCCAAATAATGCAGATACAATTTTAAAAACAGTTAAAACAATCATACTAACATATAATTGATTGAAAGCTGAATCATTGTACATATAATGATTTGAGACAAAATAATATGCTGAACTACCAGAGATTGTTATTAAATATAGTAATATAATTGTTCTAATTGTTGCAAATTCACAATATGATATTCTTGATCTGTCCATTTAGGTATTATATTATATTATCTAACTGATATTGAAATATCTTTATAATTAAAAATTCAATTTTAATTAAGTATATAGGGACTATTTAATATAAAACATTTAAAATTGAAATTATAATAATTTATATAGTTCATAAGATAATTATATATTAACATAGAATGGAGTCATATATTGTAACATTAGAAGTATTATTAAGAGATAATAATGTTAGTGAATGTCACGGAATTGATCATGCATTACAAGTAATAAAAAATGCAACTATTGCAATTGAATCAGAAAATTATTATATAACATCTGAACAGATAGAAATGGTTTTATTTGCATCTTTATTGCATGATGCAGATGACAAAAAATTTTTTCCTGAAAATAAAAATTATGAGAATGCAAGAAAAATTTTAGAAGATAAACCACAATATTATATTGATGAAGTTATTAAAATGATAAGTTGGGTTTCTACAAGTAAAAATGGAGATAATATACCAGATGAAACAATAGGAAAAGAATGGATGTTAATACCGAGATATGCAGATAGATTAGAAGCTATAGGAAAAATAGGAATTGAAAGATGTTTACAATATACTATATCTATAGGAAGAGCTTTTTATACTGATAAAACAGAGAGAGCAAAAAGTGAGGAAGATATTTGGAGAATAGCGAGTATTGATAGATATATAGAATATACAAGATGTGGAGAATCCGAATCAATGATTGATCATTATTATGATAAGTTATTACATATAACTAAATTTCCTATTAGAAATAAATATTTTGATAATGAAATAGAGAAAAGAAGAAAGCCAATGATTGATATTTTATTAAAATATGGGGAATTTGGTATTATGACAAGTGATGATATTAAAGAAGTAATTAGTTAGTTAATTTATTAGACAGTATTAATATAAAAAATTGAAGATTTAAATTAAACAGTATCAAATATATAGAATTATAACAATATATAGATAGATAATGACAAGCCAAATCTCTATTGTAAATACGATAAAAGGAAGGGTATCATCATATGAAGAAATATCTAAAAGTTTATATGGTAAGAAATTAAATGATATGAAAAAAAAGATAGAAGAATATCATAAAATTTTAAAATATGTAGATGAATTAGAGATTGCAAATAAAAAATCAATAGAAGAAAAAAAGGAAATAGAAGAAGAAAATGATAAAATTAAAAAACAGATTATTGAATATGATAATAAAACAAATGAAATGAAATCATATATTGAATTATGTGTTATATTAATTAAATTTTGCAATACTATATGTAAGCCAACATATAGCGTAAAAATATTTGGATCAGTTATTAGGAAATTAATTGAGAAAGTATTTTTGCAATTAAATGATACAACATATTATGGTGATTGTAGAGATCATGATATTGACATATTTATATATCATGATATTGTCGAATTTGAGACCAATTATCATAATTTTACTAATTTAATTAAAGCATTTGAAACGTTTATAATGTTTTATGATAATGGAATTATTGATAAGAGTGAATTTGGAGATTATATTCCAATTAGTATAGATGTAAAAACTATGAAAAATACATATAATGTACATTATGAATTATGTTTAAAAAGAAAAACAGATAATAAAATTATAAAAATAGATTTAGTTGGATATAATTTTAGAGGAGAAGAATCACATCCTGGTGGAGATTTTGATGTAAATTGTATAATACTTAATAATAAAGGGATTCAGATAGGACCTATAGGCCAAATGGATTTTCTAGATACATTATATAATATTATTAATCATAAAGCTGTTTCAAATATTGATTTTTATAATCATATTGAAAATATGAGATCAGGATTAAGACAAAAAAAAGAAGGGCATTTAAATATTATATCACATTTTTTGAGTAATAGAATGAAAATATTAGATGGTGGATATAATAATCTTGAAGGTTTAATGGGATTTCCAGATTTCTATATTGAGAAAGAAAAAGATTGTGATATTACAGATTTACCCCCTCCTTATATTGTTGTAAAATTAGAATGTGGGCATAATGTATCTGTAATGGCATTAACAGGATTAATTAATATTAGAAATAGTTATTCTACTGAACAGATACAATGTTATATATGTAGAGAAACATTTATTCCTAATATAATAAGTAAAGAAGCAAATTTTATAAAAATACCCAAACCAATATCATATGCACCTAAAAAAATAACTGTTCCTGATAAAAAATTAAATATAATATCTGAAAGCAATTTATTATATGTGAGAGATTTATATAGTAAAAGTAAAGAAATACATAAAATTATGTATGGTACAAATGATGTTATAATACCTGATGAAGAAGATCTACCAGAAACAATTCCTCACAATAATTATCCATCACCATGGAATGCACCTACATTACAATGGGGTGAACCATTATCTTTACAATATAATAATATCCCAGTAGTACAAGAGTTAGAAGGAGCAGGTGGAAGATTATAAAACTAAATAAATAAAATTTTTATCCAACAGATTTGAAACATTTAATATAATCATTATAAGCATCATCTCTATTATTATTTTCCCCTTTTTTTATAATTACATTATTAAATATACTTGATAGAATTTTAGGAAGTGATATATTTGATGTCCAATATTTAGGAACAAGTTCTTTTGTAATAATAGCATGATGTTTACTAATATTTTCACTATCAATAGAACCTTTACTTATCCAAACAAATGGTGGTGATATAGGATATCCTGCAGTATATTCAATAATTATTTCCAAATTTTCCTTTTTTAATATAAATTTTAGATCTTGCATGTTGCATTCAAATCCATTTTTAATAAATTGTTCCTGTTCCTTTTTAAATCTTTTGACCATTACAGTTGGTATTAATGATGATGCAGATGATATTTGTTCAACTCTTATTTTTGTAAAATATGATGTTAATTCCCCTACTTTTCCAGGTTTATATGTAGTATCATTTTTTTTATAATTATAAGTATGAGTCATTCTTGAAGGATTTGCTAAAATAATATATTTCAATAACACTTTTTTTTCATCAGGTACAACAAATATTCCAGGGGTTTTTTTATAATCATCTGCCTTACCAATAACCCTTACTACTGCACAGCCTATAGTAGTAATACCTTTAATTGCACCAGCAGTATAGCTCAATGATACAGCTAAATTATCAGATAAATATATACCATTACCGTAAGCAGCACCATGAGATTGCATATTTGTACCTGAACAATTTTTAAGACCATTTCTTAATATACCATACCAATTTGTAATAGCTGATCCATGAAAAAAGAACAAAGGTTCAGCTTTATCAAATTCTTCTTCAATAGAAGGGGGATTAGAAACTGAAATTAACAGAATATCATTTAAATTTGTCAAATTAGTTGGCATTTCTTTTTTACCATCGAAAGATGAAGTTCTTATTCTAGTTATATTTGATTTTAATAGAAATTTTATGAAATAATAAACATCAATACCTAATTTATCTTTTAATTTTATATCAGAATCATTCATAAAAATAGTTTTATTTATATCATCAATATTTTCAACATTAATCTGTTTTAATAATTCATCATAATTTGCAATTTTTTCAGGTTTAGGATTTAAAATAACATCTCTTTTGGGAGAATTTAAACAAGTTATACCAGTTAATACTATAAAATTAAAAGATGTTGGATCTTCATTATAACTATTTATAACATAATTATCAGCTGCAGTCTGGCAAAAAGTATGAAAACAACTATCACAATTATTTATCATATCAACTGAAAAATCTAATTTATTTCCACAAATAGTACAAAATAAATAAGGAGATTTCAGAATATCATATAATGAACTAATAGTTTCAATAAATATATCATCATTATTAATAATTTCATATTTTAATGAACACAAATTTTTATTTGATAATATTCTTTCAATATGGTTTGTTAAATATTCTGTGTTAGCTTTTATATTTATTATTTTTTTATTTATTTCTAATATAAATTGTTTTTCAGGTGTTTGGTCTATATCTAAATGTATTTTATTTTCTTCTATTTTATATTTTATATCATTATTAATTATTTCAAAACATGTTGCTATTGACTTAACTAATTCCATATATTAATCTATGTATTATGTATTGATATATTAACTTTATAATTATATTATCTTTATAATAGCTTTTCAATTTTAAATATTGATAGGATAAATTAGTTATTATTTTTGTGTATCAAATGTCCAAATTAAATAGAAAAATAATAAAAAATATTGAAATAAAATGTATCTACTTAAAAATAGATTAATATTATATATTAATAATACGTAATAATAATATGGAAAGAGAATTAGCATATGAATTAATAGCATTAATAGATAATCCAATAGTAGTAAATTATAAATCGTCAGGGTTTAAAATACCACTAGAAGGAGAACATTTAATAGAAAAATTAGGAAAGGGCTATCCTCCATACATTAAAGAAATACCAGGAAAACCTCACATATTAAGAACATATTTAGAAAATGCAATTGGTGCATCATATACATTTATAACAACCGGAGTGAAACATAATGAGATATCTAAATGGAAGGAAATGAAAAATACAGTAGAAACAAATATAAAAACAATTGAAAGAAAAATAACAGAAAATTCTGGTGATGTAAAATTAAATAATGAATTAGAAGAGTGTAAAAAAAATTTAGATTTTTTAGAAGAAAAATTAAAACATATGGAACCTGAAATAGTAACTACTGAAATAAATTCACAATTATTTAATTCTGCAAAAAAATTTATTAATATTATTACAAAAAGAGATGATGTAATTTTAGCATCTGGTGTTTATAATATGGTAAAAAGAATTAAAGAAAATAATAATAACGAAAATAATAATGATTATAGAAGAGATAATTATAGAAGAGATGATTATAGAAGAGATAATTATAGGCCAGACACATATAAAAGAGAACAAAATTCTGACTCAAATATATATAAAAGAGAACAAAATTCTGAACCAACTACATATATTCCTCCTCATTTGAAAAATAGAATAAATGAAAACAAATATGGAGAAAAAAGACAATATAATAGAGAGAGAAAACCATATGACGGTGAGAGAAAATCATATGACGGTGAGAGAAAACCATATGACGGTGAGAGAAAACCATATAATAGTGAAAGAAAACCATATGATAGAGAAAGGAGACAATATGAGGGAGAAAGAAAACCATATAATAGAGATAGAATACATGATAATCAAGGTAGCATAGATAATAATTTAAGACAAACACAAGAAATAAATAATTTAAAAATAGATGATAATATAATGTTTCCAGAAATAAAACAGATAGAAAAACCAATAATAATAAATAAAACTGTATGGGGTAAACCGTTATCTAAAGATATATTAACAGCTCCTCCTATTGAAATAAATAAAAATATTATAAAACATAGTGAAAAAAATACAAATAAAACAGAATATATATCAAGTGGAGGTTATTTAGAACAAATTGAAAAAGAAGAAGAAGAAAATAAAAAAAATATACAAAAGGATAATATAGAAGAATCTTGGAGTTGTATTTAGAATTTAAATTATTAAATTGATGCCAATATAAGATAATAATTGTGATTTAAAATTTTCAAAACCTATTTCTTTATCATGATTTTCAATATAATTTAGAGCCATTTCGATAATAGCAGATGGTTGAATATTTTCATTTGAAAAATTAATTATCAATTCTTGTTTGAAAAATAATTTTGCGATTTCATTAATAAAATGTGAATCTGCATTACCAAAATATATAGGTGTTAATCTACCATGTCTAAATAATGCAGGACATAATGTATTCATTTCTTCGAATTTGTTTGTACTTGCAATAATTATAGAATTTTCCAAGGGTATTGGTCCCTGTATAATCTCTTGTAAATCTTCAATAGTTAATCTAGTTGAATCATCATTTGCATTTTCGACAGCTTTTTTTGCAGATTCTTCTTTTTCAAATTCTTTTTTTTCGATAATCTGCGATTTTTTTATAGGTTTTTGCTTTTCAAGATCACTAGAATCACATGAATTATCACTATTTTTAATCATTCTATTCATATATTTTTTTATCATTTTATCACATTGTTTATCTTTTTGTTTTCGTTTACATAATGTTAATACAGTTCTATCAAATTCATCAAATATATATATAACATCCTTTAAAGTAGATGTTCTTAATATAGGCGGGGTTCTCATTATTTCAAAAATTTTATTTTTATCATCAATAGCAAGTAAATCTATAGAAATAATATGTCTAGATAGAGCCATAGCTATTCTATAAGGGAACGATGATTTACCTGTTCCAGGAGGTCCATAAAAACAGAATCCAATTCTAGGTATTTGACCCAGATTATAGAACTGTTCAGGATTATATTGTATTTTTTTTACGATATTCCAAATATAATCTCTTTTTTTATGAAAGAATGATTTTATATAAAGTTTTTCTAAATCTTCAATTGATCTTTTTTTATCATTATAAGTTATAGACAATAAATGATTAATGACACCTGATACCTTTGTTATTTTTAAATAATATAAAGTTAATTTATTTGTATTAATTTCATTTATTTTTTTACAAATGTTATCGTAATATAATGATATATCATCTTTATTATTATCTAATATTATTTGTAGATAAGGGACCTTTATAATTGTTTCCTTTATAATATCTCCAATCTTTTGTAAAGTTGGCACGTCTCGCTTTTTCCAACAATATTTTCCTTTAACATTAAAATTTGTATCATGAAAATTAATATCAATATTATCAGCTGGGCGTTTCATTGAGGCTATCAATAACATATCATGTGATTTTAAAGCATTTTCATTATACAATAAATTTGAATCACCAAACTCATAATTTTTCGGTATATCATAAAAATGATTAAAATTAGAAATATAGTTTAAATATATATCCATATCATCTTTAGTATAAATATTTAATATAGATTGATTATTATTTTTGAAAAATGTAAAATTTCCATAAATTTTAAAAGTATATAATTTATAACATAAAAATATTCCTATACAAATACATAAATTATACCAATTTATATATTCTAATATAAATTCTATATTAAAAGTTTTAATAGTTATATCAATAAGTGAATATATCATACCATAAGTAGAATGACCACCAGATTTAAATATCGATATTTTATCAGTTAAATATGTTGCTAGTAATGTTGATAATCCCATTGTAATTCCAGGATTTTTAATAAATATATCTTTTATATTATTAATAGATGATGTATTATTTAATATATCAGTCATAATTTGTAATTCTATTTATATTCCTTAATATTATATATACATAATATATATAAGTTTACTATTTCAATATTTTTTATATAAAAATTTGAATATTAAAATATTAAGCATATTTTAATAAATATACGAATATATAAAATGGATAATAAAACAGGAACTATTTTATCAAATAAAGAAATTGAGATAATTGTGTCTTCAAAAGATAAAAAAAATGATTTAATTTTGTCTTCTGATAAAGAAGATAAAGATGTTAAATCATCTTCTTTAAACAAAGAAGAAACAACATCTTTATCTTCAAATGGAACAAACGCAGAAATGGTATCTAATACATTTAAAAGAAAAATAATAGCAAAATATATGAGACCTAATTTTGAATTAGATCTAGAAAATATATTAGAATGGAAATCGAAATGGTCAAAAATAGCAGGATATTTTAATTTTACAGCTGAATTATTAGGAGTTGTGCAAACGGTTATATCTGCAACAAATAGTGCATTTAATATATATTGGTTAAGTTATTTTGCTGTATTATTTGGATTACTTGCTGTAGGATTTTCAAGATTGGGAGCATATGCAAAACAAAAAAAAATTTCTATTAGAAATGAAGAATATACATTATTATCTTCTATTGGAATTAAGGGATCTTTAAAAAAACCGATCGATATTGATGATTCAAATATAAATGAAAGTACAATTCTAGATATAAAATAAAATTGAAAATTTTAAATTAAATTATCCATATAATCTATTCATATATAGTTATAATGACTGATAATGATTGTAAAAAGTCAAAGGGATTGCCCTGTGGAGAATCACCATCTGTATGTGAGCTAACAAAGACAGGAGAATGTTGTTGGCATACAGATACTAGATCATATAAAGAAAAGTCAACAATTTATTTGGATAGATTTGGATTTGTTATTTTATCTGATTATAAGATAGATGCTCCGATTGATATTCATTATTGTCCAAGTTGCAAGAAGTCAAAGATTAATAGAGATGATCTTGTTGCAATTTTGATAGAAAAGGTTAATCATCAAGAACTTGCTAGATTGGAAAAATCTGAAAAAGCAAGAAATATTAGAGAACAACAAATGCTAGATAAATTGGAAAAGGCAAGAATTAAATCAAAGATTGAAAGAGAAGAACATGAAAAATACAAAGAATTGGAGAGAAAAAGATATGAATTGAAACCTATTATTATTAAATTGGGCGAAAAAATTCGTGCAACAGAAAGAGGAGCAAGAAGAAATGCACTAATAATGGAATATGATGATCTTAATAGACAATCTGGATATAAATATTGGGGCGGATATTATTAAAAATTGAATTTTATTTATAATAATCAGTATATTAGTATATTAGAATTATACATATATTAATAATGACAGAATCTATTAGATCCTATATAAATGGATCAGTTAATAGAAGATCAATAAAATTTACAAATAATCCAACTATCATAAATAACTATATGACAGCAATAAAATATTTATCAAATGAGAATCTATTTTTAGCAATAAACGGATATAATGATAGTTATGGTATCATGACAAATAGAGAGGATTTAATAATGATATATAAAAGCAACAATGATGATAGAAATAATATATTAAAACAGATGTGTTGGACACTTAATGATAATGAAATAACAATGAAATTAAAAAGAGATATTAATTATACAAAATTTGCATTTAATAAATTAAATATTTGCCCTGTATGTAATAGTGATGTATATATCTATCATCCACATACAATGTCTACTGTGTATAGTGTTCAAATGCATAATCATTGTAAAATTAATACTGATATTGATGAATTATGTGAATTACTTGATATTATTTTATAATTTTTATAACAGGTAAAAAATTATATGTATCATATGCGTAGGCTATTTTATGAATTTTTATAGGAAGCCTCATATATTGTTTATTAACTAATATTATAAAATTAGAGGATAATACTAAATAGTATCCACCAAAAGCCATACAAAGATGCCAAATAACATGTCTCATTAAATATTTATATATAGGGACTGTTTAATTTAGACTCTTAAATCTTTTTATAAAATAAAAAGTATTAAAGTTCCAAATTAAACAATAAAATATTTCTTCAATTGCTATTTAAAATAGAGAAATAAAAATAAAAATATTAAAATCAATATTAAATCTGTAAAAAATTGATTATTTTGTTAATTGTAAAGATAATATATAAAATAGATTAATATATATTAATAGAATGGAACAGGAATTGTCAAATTATATTAAATTATGTAAGGAACTAGATTTGACAATGATAGATGAAACTTCACCAGGATCTATATTTTTTCTACCAAAAGGACAATATATTTATAATAAATTAATTGAATTAATTAGAAATAAATATGATATATTTGGTTATGAAGAGGTTTCTACACCAATAATGTGTTCTTCAGAATTATGGAAGAAATCTGGACATTATGATAAATATAAAGAACATATGTTTTTTGTTCAACATAGAGAGGGACATGAACAGGAATTCGGATTGTGTCCAATGAATTGTCCAAAACATATATTAATTTTTAAATATATGAGTCCATCATATAAACAATTACCTTTGCGATTTGCCGATTTTGGAGCATTGCATAGAAATGAATCTAGTGGATCTCTAGTACAGTTATTAAGAAATAGATTATTTCATCAAGATGATGCTCATATTTTCTGTACAAATGAACAAATAAGTGAAGAAATTCAAAATACTATAAAAATGATGACGGAAATATATGAATTATTCGGATTTAAATATGAAATATGTGTTTCTACAAAACCTGATCAGTATATTGGAAGTGATGAATTATGGAAAAATGCAGAAAATATTTTAAAGGAAAATGCCGGTAAATATGGAAATTTTACTTTAAAAGATAAAGATGGTGCCTTTTATGGACCTAAAATAGATATTATGATTGCAGATAATTCTGACAGAAAGCATCAATTGGGGACAATACAGTTAGATTTTAATTTGCCACTAAGATTTGATTTAACATATAGAGATCATGATGGAAAAGAATATAATCCTGTTATGATACATAGAGCAATATTTGGATCACTTGAAAGATTTATAGCTGTTCTAATTGATTATACAAATGGAAGACTACCCCTATGGTTGTCACCTAGAAAAATTGCAATTATACCTGTCAAATCTATATTTTTAGATAAATGCAATGACATAAAAAATGAAATAATAAAAATATTTAATTCATCATTTGGTATTGATATATTAGATCATGAATCTGTCTCAAAATTAGTTAGAAATGCTGAAGTATTAAAATATAATTATATTTTAGTTGTAGGTGAAAAAGAAGTAACATCAAATAAATTATCAATAAGACAGGTAAAACAAAGAAAGAATGAAGATGAAAAAGCTGTCGTTAAGAAGATAGAAGATAAAGTTTTTTTTGATGGAATATTTAAAGAATATGCAAGTAAAGTAAGAACCAGTTTGTTATTTTAATTTATAAAAAAGTTGAAATACTAATATTTTAATGTTCTTGTATTTATTTTGTAATAAATAAAATATATATAACAATAGATTTTAAAATATAATGATAGATGAACCAAATGTAGAAGAATTTTTATCATCTAAACAGATTAAAAAACAACAAAAAAAAATATTGAAGGAACAAGAAATAATAAGAATGAAGGAACAGACACAAATTAAAGTACAAATACAATTAGAAGGAGATAAATTAGATAAAATAGCTAGAATTACCGAGAAGGCAAGAATTATTGAAGAAAATAAAAGAATTGAAAAAGAAAAAGAGGAAGAAAATAATAGAATTATTAAAACAAGATATGAACAATGGTTGATAGAAAATGGTCCAAGACTTCAAAAGGAAAAAGAGGAGAGAGAAAAGTTAAATGAGCAAAAACTAAAAGAAGCTGAATATTTAGAATCATTACGTAATAATACATATCCAGATATAAAACTAGAAATTATAGTAAGCATGACTACTAAATTTAAATATAGTAATAGTGTTGAATATGAAGGTGAATTGCGTATGCATAGTATCGATATTGAAGAAGATATATTTGTTATTAAAAAACAAGAGAAAATAATAGTAGAATTACCTAGAGTATTTGATAATTATGTTAAAGATAGTAAAGAAAATATTGATTTGAGTGATCCTATATTTATTAAATTGTTTAAAGACTGTGAAATGATATCAGATATATATAAAGAACCAAATTTAGATGATATTGAAATATTTTCTGATAATATTCAATCATTTTTTGATAGTTATAAAATTATTAGTGCAATGATTATTAGATAGAGTTTATTAATTTAAATATTTATTTATAATATATGATTATTGCTATAATAATAGTATTAATAATATTTATCATTTGTATATATTACAACAATATAGAGCAATTTGATAATATAAATAATGAATATATATTATCCAAAAATATATACACATATTGGGATAAACCAGATAACGATATAATAAATGCACACATCGAAACATGGAAAAGAAATATACCAAAAGATTGGACAATTAATTTTATAACAAAAGATAATGTTTCAGAATATGTTTCAAAAGAATTTTTGAATAAATATAAAAAACTAGATTCTGTTAGATTTTCAGATTTTTTAAGAGTTGAATTATTAAGTAAAAATGGAGGGGTTTGGATGGATTCTGGAATTATTGTAATAAATGGGAATTTTTTAAATAAATACTATGAAGAAATGATAGCAAATCATTATGATATTACTTTATATACTCTTAAAAAAAATGCAACAATTGCACCATATCTAGAAAATTGGTTTTTAATGGCACCAAAAAATAGTAAATATATTACTGATTTATATAAAGAATTTGATAGAGCTTATAGTATGGGTTTTTATTTATATATGATTATGATATTAATTCCTAGTGGTGTCAGATTAGATAATACATTAAGATATGTTAGTACATATTTAATGCAACATGCTATAATAAATTATTTATTGCATTGTGGTAACAAATATAAAATAAATATTAAAGATTCAGAATTTAGTATGTTTCAAATACAACATCAAATGAAATGGGACAATGTTAAAATTATTAATTTTATTTTAGATAATGAAGATTGGACTAATTATGATGCTATAAAATTAACAGGTTGGACAAGAAAATATATAAATTATAAAAATAAAGATAGATATATAAAAAAATTGAATAAATTATAATTTTAATATTGTTATATAATAAATAACAATATATTACATTTATATCAATATATGGCGTTATCAACAGATATAATTAATAAATTATTTGATGATATAGAATCAAAACATGATATAAAAATTATATATGCAGTAGAAGCTGGTTCTAGGGCATGGAATTTACATTCACCAACTTCTGATTACGATATTAGATTTGTATATGTTCATAAAGATAAAACTAAATATTTAGCATTTGAAAGAGATAATAATGGAACAATAATTGATATTATAGATAAATTAGATTATCAGGGATGGGATATAATAAAGACTGTAAATCATTTAAAAGAAAGTAATTCATCAATAATCGAATGGTTATATACTCCAATTATATATAGGGATAATCATGATTTTAGAAATTCATGTATTGAAATAGTAGATAAAATGCATACTACATTATCTTTATTGCATCATTATGTAAGTATGGCAAAAACAAATTGGAAAGAATGGATAGAAGGAAAGGAAATAGTAATAAGAAAAAAATATTTTCATGTTATAAGACCAATTGTAATGGTACATTGGTTATTAAGTTTTCCAGATTCAACTAAATTAATGATTGATGTTGAAAAAACTATAAATATATTAAAAAGCGAATTAGATAATGAAACATATAATGACATAATGAAATTAATTTTAGAGAAAAGAAATGGGGAAAAATTTGATATGTGTGAACCTATTAAATCTATTAATAAATGGGTTATAGAACAATTTCAGAGGTTTTCTGATTTTACTATGCAAAAGTCTGATTTAAAAGATAAAGAAATAAATTTTAAAGTACAATCATTGATGAGTTTCCATTCAAAATTACAAAATGAATGTAAAAAAATTAGAGCATTATCAAATAAAAATGAATTTATAGATAGAAGTGATTATCTAAGTATAATAGGTATTGGACTCCAATTTATTTGGTTAATACAAAATCCTGATAAAAATTCAAATGAAATGCCTTTAAATATTAGTAGTTTACTTGATATTATAGATATATTAGAAGATATTAGATTTATAATTAAAGATATTATAACAACTAAAGATGCAGAAAAAAAAGAATCTGTATCTGATATAACTATAAATAATATTAAAAAAGATCTTTTATTTCCTATATTAAATTTTTATAAATTAATAACTGATAAATCATTGGATAATTCGATTGCTATAGATCTTATTAATGATAATACAAAAGTAAGATTAGTTAGAGATGATATGGTTGAATATCTTTTAAAACATGTAGTAAATGTTATGTATTTATTATATAATAAAAAGGGTGATATATGTCGATTAAAAGATGTATTTAGTTTAAAAGATCATATATTGCCTCAAGATGATTTGGATAAAATATCACATTTAATAAAAAGTTTAAAACCAAAATATTTAGTAAAATCGAATATTATATTAAATACATTTTTTGAAGATATAGTTGAATTACATAAAGATAAAGTAGAAGAAATGAGAAATAATATTATTAGAATAAGAGAGATTAATACTGTTAAGAGATTACAAGGATCTATTATTAAATTAGATAAATCTGTATTTTCTGATTTATATTTAAAATTTGTTAATATCTGATATTTTTTTTTATAATAACATCTGGTAAATATTTATTGATATAATTTAAAATAGTTTTAGATGGTTCTTCGCGAAATTCTATAGCAACCAATTCATCTAAATTTATTTTATTTCTTATTGCTATTTGTTGGAAAACTTGAAATGCTTTACCATTTTCAAGTAGTGATATGCTATGTTTGTATAATTTTTTTAATACATTATTATAATTTTTATAATTTTTATCATATTTTCTTTTATATTCTTTTCTTTTTTTGTTATCATCAGTTTTTGTTGTCCATTCTGCCAAACTTTCCGGACTTGCAGAATGACAAGTTGAAACATAAAATGTTTTATTATATAATAATTTTGAATTAAAATAAAGCGTTACGCTACCATATATTTCTCTACTAAATATTTTATCAATACATGAAAAATATATAAAATGGTTTTCATTGTATATACCGGATCCTTCTCCTTCTATTTTATTAATACCTTCTTTTTTTAATAGAGAATATGATTTAATATATCCATCTTTTAATATTGATTTTATTGATTTTAATGATGTATTATGAAAGATATACATATATAGTATAATTATATTTTATTTTTTAATAATATATATTTTTGTTTGTATTTTAAATATTTTTTATAATATTTATCTTGGTTTATATATCCTCCAGTAGCTCCAACAATACCTGGAACTACTGGAACTACTGGAACTACTGGAGGTATTAGAATTACTTCTATTCGTTGCCATAACGCTCTTATTGCGGATAATGTTTCTTCCGGTATATCTTTTGCAGGAATACTATTTATATATACTACTATTTTATTAAATGTTTCAAAATCTTCTGTTTGAATATTAATTCTACATTTTTGTATAGCTACAGTTGTATCTATTAATCCAAGTTGACTTAATTTTATTTTTATCATAGGATTTTCTGGTTTATTAAGATTTTTAATTATTTTATTAAAAGGTATTCCATTAGATTTAAAATATAATCTTAAATAATATATCAAATTAATATAATTTTGTAACAATTTCGCACGATGATTTATTACAATAATATCCTTATGTTTCATTAATATTTGTAATATATTGCTATATATTTCTGCATCTCCTGCATTATAACCTAATGCTGAAATTGATGCAGCTGATATACCTGTTACTAATACCGTTCCTACTGCCGTTCCTGCTGTTACCAATGCCGTTCCTGCTGCCGTTCCTACTGTTACTAATGCCGTTCCTGCTGCTGATGCAGCTGTTCCTGCAACTGATACAACTCTTCCTGCAACAGATTTTAAAGTTCCAAAAATTCCTCCTCGATCCTGAGATATTCTCTCTGTTTCTCTTTTTTGTCTTTCTATTTCTCTTCTCTGTCTTTCTAATCTTTCTATTTCTCTTTCTCTTTCTCTTTCTCTTTCTCTTTCTCTTTCTCTTTCTCTTTCTGGAAAAAGAGAAGGTAAATTTAATTTTTCAATCCAATTATCTAAATTACAATTATATATTTTACCAAAATGTGGATAAATTTTAGTATTTTCATATGGATTAATACCGCTTACTAAGTCATATGTATTTCTAATAACTATTGTATCATATATAGTAAATGCGTTTTCGACAATTCCTACTAATATATTAGTAAAATTTTTAGGTGATGAAATTTCTGCAATATTCGGGACATCTAATTCATCAAAAAATTTTAATCCTATTGGATTAAAAGCGTAACTACTCATTTTAAATTTGTATCCTATTAAATTAATTAAGCCACCTGCTAAACTATGTCCAGTTAAACATATATTAGGAGATATTATATAACTATATTTTTTATATATATCATCTATTGATTCCTTTATATAAATGAAATTAGAAATAAATTGTTCAGATGTAAAATATGTTGTTGTCACAGAAACTACAGTTTTAAACATGGCAGTTACTCTTTTTAGATCTTTGCGTTCATTTGGAGTAAGATTTTTAAACGTAGCTATTTGCACCCCCACATTTGTAAGAAATCCAGCAGTAGCACCTAACCAGCCTGTAACTGATTGGCTGAATAAACCATCTATTTCTTGATTTTTTGTAGCGGCGTCGGCTGGGGTAATTGAACCTGTATTAATTTGTTGTGTGACATAACCTTTTAATTGATATTTAATCGACTCTAAAAGAGCCTTAGTAGTAAGAGTTTTATTTTTAGATAATGCAATACTTTTTTCAATATAATTATATATTCCTATATCAGCTAATAAATCGCTAGTATTTTTTGTACCTCTTGCTACCAAAATAAAATCGGAAACACCCATAATACCATATTTTTCTGATTTATATGTTTGAATTCTTACTTTATCTAAAAAAGTTGTCATTTTAGTTGGATCAATAATACTATCATATTCAATTCTATTATATTTTTGTTTTTTAAATACAAATGGATTTAGTAGATCATTTCGTTCTTCATATATTCTTGATGATAAATATGATAAAACTCTTGCATTATCGTGCACATCTAAGGATCCTCCTTTAACTGGTTCATGCAATTCAGGTATTTCCAAAAAATCATATCCTCCTTGTTGTACATTTACCGGAATAAATTCTTGCTGATTTAAATGATCTTGGTATTGTAATTTTTGAGATAATACTGAATTATTGATTGCTAATTTATTATTTATTGTTGCATCTTTTTTAATATTTATATCATCTTGAGGTAATAATAAATAAAATTTATCTATTATTTCTAACATATGTTTCAAAAAACTATTTTTAGCAGCATTTTTGTTTTTTACAATTAAATAATTATCTATAGGTGTTTCTCTGTCATATACCATATTAAATCTATCATGTTTACATTTATTATGTATATCATCAAACATTGTTTCAATATTCATAATCTCTTCTTTATTTCCAAGTGCAACAATATTGTAATCATTTGTATCTACTTCATATATTTCTTCTATACACTTATCCATAAGATATTGATATGTTCTAACAATATATTGATATTTATTTTTATTACTTTTGTTATATATTTTTTTTTCTATTAATAGATTAATAAAATCTAGTTTTTCCATCTATATATATATATATATTTAAATATAAAAAATTGAATAAATATAATAATTATAATACTGTGATACATATACATATATCTGCATTAAGCAGCTAGAATGAATTCTTCTGATTTGACTAAGTCAATTATCGATTTCTGGTTTAATAATACTCATAAGTATCAGGAAAAATGGTTTGATGGTTCTGTTGATGAATTAATTACAGAAAAATATGCTATCTATTTACAAATGGCTGAAAGAGGAGAATTAAACGATATGATGACTACAAAAATGGGAAAGTTAGCGCTAATTATTCTATTTGATCAATTTAGTAGAAATATTTATAGGGGGACTGATCAGATTAGAAAGAATGATCATCTAGCGTTACCAATTGCAATAGAGATTTTATCTACTTCTGACGATCTTAATTATTCTCTTAATATGAGAATATTTATTTTGTTGCCTCTTAGACACACACATACAACACCTAATTTGGATTTTGTAATGAAAAAAATTGTAGAATATGATTCCATGATTGAATCATCTCCAACATTTAAAGATGATACAACTCTATTGAAGAGATTTAAAAATGCAACTATTTCAGATTATTCTAAAGCAATTGATACTATCTATTTTTCAGATAGAAATACTGCTATATATCCTGTTTTTACTGATGTAATTGATAATGATTGTAAAAAGTATGTAATTGAAGATGATGGACGTAATATTCTTCAAAAGAATGAAAAGATTTTATCACATCAACTTTATAAAACAGTAAAGAAATGGGTTGATGATAATATTATTATGGAAGAACGAAATATTGGGGTATCACTTTCAGGTGGAGTTGATTCTATGGTTCTAATGTATATTTTCTATCAAATGCAGCTTCATGGTGAGATTAATAAGATTGTAGCAATGCATATTGATTATACAAATAGAAATGAAAGTACAATGGAATCAGAATTTGTTGAAAAGTGGTCTAATTTTTTTGATATTCCATTTTATAGTAGAAGAATTGAACATATTAATAGGAGAGATCCTGATCTTGATAGAGATGTATATGAAACTGTAACTAAAAATATTCGATTTGGTTTGTATAGATATGTAATGAAGAAGGAAAATATTAGTTATATATGTTTAGGACACCATAATGATGATCTTGCTGAAAATGTATTAATGAATTTTTTAAGAGGAAGAGATTTACTTGATCTATTTGTTATGGGAAAGATTGTTGTAAATGATCAAGTCAAGATTTGTAGACCTATGTTGGATGATAATAAGGATATGGTTTTTGATATTGCACATATATATTATATTCCTTATATGAAGGATACTACAGCAGAAGACTGTTTTAGAGGAGTATTAAGAAGGAAAATTGTACCAGCTATTAAGGATTTTTCTTCTGTAATGTATTTAAATCTTATTAAGCAGGGAGAACAGTCATTTATGTTGAGTAAGATAGTTAAAAATTCGGTTTTTGATCCAATTGTAAAGTCAATTGTATATGAGAAACTAGGATTTAAGTTTCCAATTACTGATAGTTTGATGAATCTATTTGATATTTTAAATGATAATGAAGTTTTTTCTTTTTGGGTCTCCTTATTATCTGTTATTTTTCATAATAATAAGCATAAAATGATATCACATAGATCATTGAAGCATTTGTTGTATTGGATAAAAAATATGAATGATGATACATGTGTAAGACTTAGTAATGGATATAATTGCTCTAAAAATACAAATATTCTTTACTTTTTTGATCAATCAATTATGAATTCTAGATTTACTATTCCGGAACATATTGATATAATTGATACAACAAATATTGTAGAAATAAAGCATGGTATTTGGACAATAACATTAACACCTATAATAGGTGATTTGTGGATAAAGGAAAAGATTACACATAATGATATTCTAAAGGGTGAATATAGTTATACTCTTCCTGTTAATTCAGATAATAAGTTCTTTTTCGGATATAATTTAAATAAGAAGGTATCATCACGAAAGATTTTTACAGGACTAACTGGTATTACTAGGTATGTATTAAAAGTAGGGGAAAATTTTGGAGAAGATAGAAGTGGTAGATTTATTAGAGTAGTTGTAAAAAATTGAAATAATTAAATTTAAAATAATTTAATGATTATTTATTTATATAAAAAGATGTCTACAGCTCTTTATGCAAATCTATTAATTCCAATTGGATTGAAAATGAGTTGTATTGCAAATAAAAAGTATGAAATAGCAAATAAAGGAAGTAAAGAAATAGGTAAAGAAGAATATATGAAACAAATGGCTATTAAAGATGATGAATATATGATTCTTTATAGACAACAAATAATTCTTAAAGAAAAACTACGATTGGTATGTATTGATTGGAATGTTTCATATGATTATATTATTTCTTCAATTGATAAAAAGGTAGATAAAAAAATATTAGATGGTTTATCTACAAATTTTGAAATAAATGAAAATGACCAAAAAAGTATTAATGTAATTTGTATGTTAATTAAGTAATTCCAATATATTTTTTATTATTTTCTTCAATAAAATAGCCATCATTATGAAATATATTTGGTTGTATTAGCAATGTATTAACATTAATATTATAATCAGGTGCAATAATTTCAAATTTATCATCACTAAATATTTGAGCAAAATAACCTGCACAAATAGATAGTGTGCTTTCTGAAATAATTTGTTTTTTTATTTTTGTTAACAAAAAAAATACTTTACTATAATGTTCAGGACATATTTTTGCATTTGTTAAGCGTGGTAATATTGTTTTTGAAACAATATCTGGAGAATCTGTAAATATGTAAATAGGAGTATCATTATTAGGATTTAATTTTTTAATATTATCAAAATAATATTCCGGTTTTAATATTATATATTCTGGTTTTAATCCTTTATCAATACGTTGTTTATTCATTATTAATTTATCACCATATCTAATATGTAATGCTATACCATTATTTATATCATAATTATCAATTGTATATATTTTATTTAATATCATATATTTTTTTATAAATTTTTTTAATGCTAAAATATATTTATTTGTAAACCAATAATTAGTATCCATATCCAATATAATTTTATCTTTTGCTTGTTTTTTTATATTATCATATTCTTTCCAAGATATAAATTCCAACCATTTTATATTTTTTAAATTTGGAAAAATATATAAAAAACTTTCTTCTAATATGCCAGAATCATGATGTGAATCCTGTTGTACTATATAAAGTTTATCATATTTATTTTTTTTTAATGTATATACTGCATATAAAAACATTAATATTTTATTACCAAAACCCCATTTTATATTAGTTATTATTATCATTATAATATATTAGTGGTAAAAAATTGAATAATAAAATAGACTGAAAATATTAAATTAATAAATAATTATTATATATTATGGCAGCTGCGATAAAGGTTGAAGCATTAAATGCAGCATATTCTGCTGTAAAATCTGCAAAACATGCAAATGATGTTGCGCGTTCATTATCATTACCAATGTCTATTCAAGCTGCAACAGAAGCAGCATTCATAGCAATAAAAAAGGCATATGATTTAGAAGTAAAGGCTCATAATCTATTACAAAATGAAAAACCTATTATTGATCGTATTTATCGCCGTACATTTGCAACTAAAATGGCTCAAGAGGCTGCAGATGAAGCATATGATAATACAATTAAAAAATTTAAGAGATAAATTTAACAAAAAAAGTAATTTTATTTATTAAAAAATTGAAAGTTTAATCATATTGTTGTATCCATTAATTTATAGATATTATTAATAATTCAATATGGAACCTGATTGCTTCTTTCAAGTTTGGAGCTCAGATCCTGTTCCCGAGGATAGATTCCCTATATTTGAACCTCCTAGTGAAGATCTTGATGCTCACAATATTATTGAAGAGACAGTTTATTATACTAAATCAAGTAATAGAAAAATGGTTGATCTCATAAGAAAAGGAAATCAGTTTGAATATTTGACGGAAATGTTTATTGAGATTTGTGATGCAAAAAGAATGGATATGAAAAGAGGCAATTTAGAGAAGAAAGAAAAGATTTTTTTTACTGGCATCAAAACATTTGATCAGGAAGTTGAGAAATGGAATTCTGTCCATTCTGATGATTTGCATAGTTTTTTTGCAGTAAGATTAGTACATTTTTTAGAAATTAGAGCAATTGATTATCAATGTGCAGTAGATATCGCATTAGCTGTATCATACACAGCTGAAATAAATTTTGATGGATCAACCAGTACAGAACGTACAATACATGATTCAGCACGTGCTGTAAATAATGCATATGCGATTGTCGAATCAGCATTATCTAATATAAGAATAGCTAAAACACTTGTCAAAAAGTAAATTTATTTATTTTACTGTGTATAGGGTGTTTAATTTAGACTCTTCGATATTCATATATAAAAATTGAAATTAGTAACATATTGAAAGGCTCAAGGCGTAAAAATGGCTATCAAATAGCATACTATTGTGAATAGATACAAAAAATAATCTAGAATGGGCAATGAGTTTGGCAGGATATGTTTACTTATTTCCGATATTGATGCCAAAAAGGGTGTAGCAAGGCTCTTTATTGATAAGTACTGTGCTAACCGAGATAATTCAGTGAGTACGTACGTTGACTGCGTCAACTCGATAAAAAAGTCCCATTCTACTTCTGCCGAAAAGATTGCGAGAGAGGTTGAATTTATTGGCATTTGGAAGGCAATAATATCGTATGATCTTGAAGTAGCAAAGCACAATGAAGCTAGTAGGCGTCCAAAAGACCACCGCAGGTCGTTTTACGAGAAATATATCTCTTCAACGCCTGAAGAGATTCGTGCCTCAATAAATGCTGCAAGACAAGAGCGTCTGCGAGAGGCACGAGACAAAGAATTTGTAGCAGGACGAGTATTTGTAGCAGCACGAGATGCACGTATTATAGCAGAAGGAATAAGTTTTCGAAAGTAATTTCGAATAGACTATTTTGCTGTTTGGTGTTGGGTTTGATACTTTTTTATTTTATAAAAAAATATTAAAACCAATTTTAAATAGTAAAAAATAGGGATTTTTAATTTATTTAAATCTTTTTTATCAGTAAAAAAGATTTAAATAGTAAAAAATAGGGATTTTTAATTTATTTAAATCTTTTTTATCAGTAAAAAAGATTTAAATAGTAAAAAATAGAGATTTTTAATTTATTTAAATCTTTTTTATCAGTAAAAAAGATTTAAATAGTAAAAAATAGGGATTTTTAATTTATTTAAATCTTTTTTATCAGTAAAAAGATAAAAGATTCTAAATTAAACAGACCCTATACACTTTTTGTTCTTGATAATCTCTTATTTCTAACATTATTTAAATATTCTAATAGTTCTGCTTCTTTTTTCCATCCACTTACATCAAATATAGCGGTTGTTCCTGTTAATGGATTATATATTTGTACAAATAAAACAGATTTTCCTTTTTGTAGCCTTAATAATGCAGTATATGTTAATAATTGTATTATCCATTCTAATTTACATTCTGAATTTACAGATGCTTTGAAATCAGTTATAGTTGCTGTTGTATCATCAAACATATCTATTTCACCTGTTATAATATTAATCTGATCTCTTACTGCTATTTTTATTTTAACATCATGATCTTTAAAAGTTCCAACCCATTTGTCAATATCCGTGTATAATTTTTTATCTGTATTAAAATATTCACTAACATCTCTATATAATAATCTTCTCCTATTTTCACATATATTTTGACATAAACTTATTTTATATATATCATATAATATTTTTTCATTTGCTGTTTTTGAACTGAAATTTGCATAATTTTTTTTCATTTCATCAATAAACTCATTTGGTAAATATGATTTTGGTACTACAAATAATTGTGATGTTGTAATATTTAATGTTTTACATGTTTTAATAACCTTTTCAAGTACAATTGCTAATAAAAATTTATCACTTTCTGATATTTTTTTTATATAATCACCATCATTAAATTTCTTATCAATATGGTCAGCCAAAATTTTGGCTGGATATTTTCCAAATAATTCATTTTTTAATTTTACACTTATATTAATATTGTATTTTGTATACATGTTAAATTCAATAGGATTTAATACTAAAGAATTAATTACTATATTTGCAACATCATCTTCCAATCCTTCTGTTTTTTTATCCAATATTCCAAATGCTCTTGATATATATCTATCAATATAAATGCCATAATCACTGTATAAAAAGTATTTATCTATATATGGATCATATTTATGTTTATCATGAACATTTTCTATTGTCGGTATTAAATCAGGAATTATAGATTTTTTTCTCATATCCTCAATATCTCTTTGATCAAGCATTTCAATCAATTGTGTTACTCCTGATTTAAATTTTACATTTCTATTGTCATTATATCTTACATAACTTTCATCAAATTTAATAAAATTCATAACATCATGTTTTTTTATTTCACCAACAAATCGTGATATTGTATTTCCTGTAAATGATATTTCTAAATGCCTTTTCGGTCTTGTTACTGCTACATAGAATAATCTTCTCTCCTCTTGTAACGCTACCATATCAACTTCAGATGGAAATTTATCATCATTACATGTTATTAAAAATACAACATCCCATTCTAATCCCTTTGCTTTGTGTACTGATACAAGTGATAAATGATCTTTTTTAATTTTTGCTTTATTATCTTTATTATCATCTGTTATTAATGCAATATATGGTATTTTATCATCATAATCAACTTCATTATTATGTTTTTCTATCTCTTCCTCTATATTTTTCAAAGGGAAATTTATTCTACTTATTACACATATTTCATCATATGGTATTTTGTGTTTTTTATTGTATTCTAATATTTTATTTATTATACTGGTTGATTGATTTGTTTCATTTGAATATTTTATTACTATTGGTTTTATTTTTTCTGATTTTTTTGTTGCTTTCATTTCTTTTGGTATCTGATCAGTGTTCAATTCAATTGATTTATTTGCAAAATTAATAATTTCTGGTGTTGATCTATAATTATTTACAAGTTTATATGTTACAACATCTTTGATATATTTATCGTAATTTAAAATAAAACCAACATTTGAATTTCTAAAACTGTATATATTTTGTGCATCATCTCCTATAACAGTTATTTTTGATCCATTTTTATAGAACTCTTTTAGAATATCAAATTGTGTATCATTTGAATCCTGAAATTCATCAAAGAAAAAATAATCGTATCGTTTTGTAATTTTCTCTCCATTTTCTCCTCTTAAAAAGTCCAATAATAACGTACTATATTCACTTATCCCTACAAATGTTTCTTTCTTAAAATACATATGATACCATCTACATGATATTGAATCAATTGTTCCTATCATTATTTTTGGCATAAATCCAAATATATCTTCCAATTTTCTTTTCATACTTTCTGCTGCATCTACATTGAATGTTGTTAATATAATAGATGATGGTTCTACCCCATGATCTATTAAATATTTTATTCTACATATTATTGTTGTTGTCTTCCCTGATCCTGCACAAGCTATTATTCTCATATGTTCATTTTTATCTCCTGTTACTATTTTATACTGATCTTCATTTAATGATATTTTTTTATTATTTATTTCATAAAAATGATAATCATAATCTTTTCCATCCTCTTTGAATTTGTCAACCTTTCCTATAAGGTCCATTAACATATTCTTATTATATTTTGATGTTGACATTATGTTATGATCTTTTAATATTTTACGGAGATCCCCTACCTTTTTATTTTTCATATTTTTTTGATCATTTTTATCATCTATTTCATCGTCCATTTCTAATAAATCTAATATATTTTTACTTTTTTGTTTATTCATATATTATTGTTATTGTGTTATTTGTTTATATCATTTTGTCTGTAAATTATTGAATTATTATTCTTTTATTTATTATTTTACTGTTTAATTTGGATTTTTAATATTAAATCTGTAAAATAATCCCTATAAACAAATTAAATAAAACCCTTATCTTATCATATCATAGTTCTTCTCAAATGAATTTATTATCAGAGTCAGTTTCATTATTTTTATCATTTAAAAAATTCTTATTTATATTAAAAATATTCAATATAATTTTTATAATTTCTATTGTTTCATTATCAAATTTTTTTATATAACATTTTTCTATATAACATTTTTCTTTACTATTAGGAATTATAAATTCATAATATTTATAACATTTATTATCATATACAAAAGAATATTCTTTACTATCTGAAATTTCATAACTATACAT
>Ga0208088_1000027_pt1 | contig 26417 bp, 22 predicted proteins | sample LakMenEpi02Apr12_FD_150661 | JGI IMG/M metagenome (GOLD analysis project Ga0208088, IMG submission 150661) | Freshwater microbial communities from Lake Mendota, WI - 02APR2012 deep hole epilimnion (SPAdes) | ecosystem: Environmental > Aquatic > Freshwater > Lake > Epilimnion/Euphotic zone ...
AATATAAATATAAATATAAATATAAATATAAATATAAATATAAATATAAATATAAATATAAATATAAATATAAATATAAATATAAATATAAATATAAATTAAAATTTAATAATCAGATAAACGATCTAATTGATAATTTGAATGGTGATAATTTGAATGGTGATAATTTGAATGGTGATAATTTGAATGGTGATAATTTGAATGGTGATAATTTGAATGGTGATAATAGGAAATCAAATAGATATATCAAAAAAACAGTGGATAACTATTTAGAAAATTTTAAGAAAAACAATATAAAAGAACCAATTGATAACTATTTGGAAGAAAATATAATTTATATCTAAAAATATTGATTTTTTTATAATTAAATATAACAAATTAATTATAACTTATAAAACAAATTTATATATGTTAATAGGACATCATGTATATACATCAAAAGGATTTACTACTGCTGCATCATATGGTAGAAGTAATAATGCTGATATAATACAGATATTTTTAAGTTCACCACAATCATTTCATATATCAAATATAAAAATATTAGATTTAATAAAATTAAGAAATAGTGCAAAAAATAATAATGTTATATTAGTTGTACATGGAAGTTTTTTATTAAATATGTGTAGAGATCCAAATAATGATGGATTAAAAAAAGCTAAAAAAGTATTAATATCTGATATGAATAATTCTGTTATTTTAGTAGCTATAGGTGTCATAATACATATGGGGAAAATTACAAAAGATATGAATACATCAGATGATGAAGCATTAAAAAATTATATTACAAATGTAAAGGATATATTAAAAAGAACAGATAAAAGATCAATTTTAATATTAGAAACAGGAGCTGGTCAAGGACATGAAATAGGAACAAAACTTAATATAATGGCAAAGATAAGAGATGGTTTAAATTATAATGAAATCAAAAGAGAAAAATTCTGTTTAGATACATGTCATATGTTTTCTGCAGGATATAATTTAGGTGATAAAAATATGATTGAAATATTAGATCAATATATTGAAATGACATTAGGATGGGAAAATATAGTAGTAATACATTTAAATGATTCAAAGAATAAATTAAATGCTAGAGTTGATAGACATCAGGATATTGGGAAAGGATATATAAATATATCAGGATTAAAAGAATTTGTTAGAAAATGTGTCAAACACAATATTCCATTAATATTAGAAACTCCTGGAGAAGAACACGATGGTATAATTTTAAAACATAAAGAACAAATAGAATTAGTAAGAAAATTTATTAAATGAACTCAAAAAATTGATTAATTATTAATCTAAAGTTTTTTTTTATGTTTAAAATCATATCATATAAAGATAAGTTAATTATTATTTATCATAAGAATATAATATATAAATAACAGATAATAATAAATGGGAATAGAGAAATTTTTTAACGGTATATCAAAAAATAACACTATTAAACTCCAAGATGGTGTAACATTAGGTCTTGAAAAAAAATTGGAGGGAGAATATATATATGTTGATTTTAATTCTATATTATATAACATTGCAAATGATATTGAAAAGGAATTAAATTATATTTTATATGAAATTATAATTAAAAATGAAGTAACATTTACTGATAAATTAATGAAAAAATATATGAAGGTATGGGATTTTATAGGAACTACTATAAAAGATTATGATACATATTTTACAACAGAAAAAGTAGAATTAGAATTAGAAAATAAGGTAATTGAATATTTAAAAAATATATTTAAGGTATTAAATGATCCTAATAAAATAAAAAAAATATATATTGGAATTGATGGTATTCCAACGATGGGAAAAGTAATAGAACAAAAAAAAAGGAGATATATGGGCAGTGTTATATCATATTGTAAAAAAAAAATATATTTAGAATATCAAGATGAACTTGATCAAAAAAGAAAATTATATGAATCACACAAGGTTGTATATGATAGAGGAAAAATTTTAGGTAGTTCAAAAACCATGATAAGAATTGTTGATATAATAAATTCAGACAAATTTAGAGAGGATATAAAAAAAATTTTACCAATATTAAATGAAATATCAGTATCTGATGGCAATTGTCCAGGTGAGGGTGAAAAAAAAATAATGGAAGATATATTAGAATATAAAAGGGAAGGAAAATATATAATATTTTCTCCAGATGCAGATGTAATAGTATTAGCAATGATAATGAAAAATAAATTCAATAAATTATCAATTAAAAATAGTTTTGGAGTTTTAAGATTTAATCAACAATCAGAACAGTATGATTATGTTGATATTGATATTATTATTAATAATATGTTAAAATATATAATTAATAGATTTCCTAAAGAAATTACAATACCAGAAAGTAAAAATATAACAATAATAAATGATATATGTATGTTATTTACATTTTTTGGAAATGATTTTGTACCTAAATTAGAATCATTAGATGTAAGAACAGATTTTGAAATATTGATTGAAAATTATGTAAAAATATTTTCAGAAAAAGGGAATGATCATTATTTAACATTTGATGATAATGATAATGTTAAAATATCATATTATAATTTTTATTTGTATATAAAAGAATTATCAAATAATGAAAAATATCTATTAGCAAATACGTACATGAATAGTCAATATAAAAATACAAGCTTTTTATCGAGAGTTTTTGGTAAGGGTTTATTATATAAAAATTTAGAAAAATATGTAAAAGAAGCAAATATATTATATGATTTAATATTAAAAGAAATAAAAATAGGTCAAAATTCGTCTAAAACATCAGATGATATAGCAAACAAAGTAATTAATTCAGGAATTTTTACAGATAGTTTTATTAATCATTTTATTTCAATAGAATATCAAAATGCAAGAAAAAACAATATAACGATATCTTCAAGAGAACAATTTAAGAATGCAATTATTAATATAATTAAAAAGGAGGATAGATTTGATAGACAATTAAAATTATATCCCTATGAAAAAAGTGTTGATTCTAAATTTCATTTAGAAAATATAAAAAAATCTTTTCCTCATCCAATACTTTGTGAAAATTTAACAATATATGATAAAAAAATATATTCTCTTGAAAGAATGTTGGATGAATATATTGGTATATTAAATGCGGGAGATATAGAATTAGGTTCATTTGATTTTTTTTCAAATAAGGATAGATATTATATTAATATAAATTGGGAAAAATATGTAGCAAGAACAAAAGTATTCTATTATGATTTTTTTAATATTAATAAAAATTTAGATTCAGATTTATTAAAAATGGATAATTTGTGTGAAAATTATATGAAAGGATTAATGTGGGTATTTGATTTCTATTTTAATAAAAATAATAGAATAAATAATTATAATAATGTTTCTATATGGTTTTATCCATATAGTAAGGCCCCATTATTATATGATATAAATTTATATTTAAAAAATATTTTAAATAAGGAAAAAACGATACCAAAATTTAGAGATTATCTATTTGGATTATATAAATCAATAAATGATTCGAGTAAATCAAATTATGTATTAAGAAAAGATTATATGACTAAATTAGAACATTATATGTATATAACTCCAGTTAATAAACATCATAATATACCAGAAAGATATGAAATAATAAAAGAAAATGAACAAATTTTTCCCAAATTAGATATTATTTCTGAAGAAATAATTGAGGGAAGAGGTATAAGGCTTATTGATTGTAGAAGAACAGCATTTTTAAATAAATGTCATCTATCAATAGATACAGTTTCATTTACAGATTATATGAATTTAATAAAGCCTTTACGTGATAATAATGAAAATGAAATTTTGTTAAATTCACCAATAAGTCATATATTTAATTTTCCTATTATGATTGGAGGTAAAAAATATAATTTAAATAGAGAAAATATAATAGAATTAAATTCATTATCATATTTAAAATATAATAAAACAGGAAATAATAAATATAAAAATCTATATTTACAAACAAAAAAAATATTAAAAAAAATTAATTTATAAAGCTAATCCTAATCTAACTATTGAAGCAACTTCTGGTGACATCATTGCAAATCCAGCTAAATTATTTCCTTTATAGAATGATTTTCCAGCTAAAGCATATCTAATAAATGTTAAATATAATAATATACCAACTATTACTAATAAAAGTAATATCCATAAAAAATTTACCATTGGTGATGATTTGTTTTCTTGTTTATCATGATGTACTAGATGTACTTGTTGTGGTTGGTGCATTAAGTGTGCTTGTTTTTGGTCATCATATGTACCTGGAAGAACTTCAAGATGGTCAGTATCAGCTTGTTCTCTGACTAGATTATATAAATCATTATCTGAGAGATCTACATTTGCATTACGATAGTAAGACATTATTTCTATACTTTTAGAAGATAAAATAATCTTATCTAAATAAATAATATAATAATTTATGATAAACTATAATAATAATTTTTATAATTGGTTATTTAATAAAACATTAAAAAATCTTAAATTAAAAAATGATTCAAGTATATTAGTAATAAGTGATGTTTTCCCTATATTAAAAAATTATACAAATGTATATAATAAAAAAATTGATAATTTATTACAAAAAAATATTAATGAAAAAAAATATGATGCTATAATATTAAATTATACATTAAATAAAAATTTATATTATAATAAAAAAATAATAAAAAAATGTTCAAATTTGATATCTGATAAAGGTTTTATTATACTATCTATTTTTGATAAAAAAAATATAAATAGACATTTTACTTTGCAAGATAAAATAATATCAGATATAGGAGAAATATATTATAATCAAGAAGATAATTATATTTTGAAAAATGATTTTGGTATCTCAAAAATAAATGGCATTGAAATGACAAAAATAGATAATTATTTTAATAAATATAAATTAAAAAGAACTACAAAATTAGATATAACTAAACTTTCGCAATCTGAAATTAATAATTCAGGAATATTAATTATTTATCAAATAAATAATTTTTAAATATATATTATATTTTCATTATTTGTATTATATTTATTGTCATCATTATTTATTATAATATTTGTATCATCATTATAAATATCATTATTTATTATAATATTTGTATCATCATTATAAATATCATTATTTATTATAATATTTATATTTTCATTAATATTATAGAGTTTTTTCATATAATATGATATTAAATCTGTATCATTGCCAACAAAATTATCATATAATTCAGGTAAAAAAATTTTTTTATATTTAAATATTTTTTTTATAAATATTACATCTTCTTTAGTTGATCCATCTTTCATATCTTCATATTTTGCATCTGATTCTATTTCTATTAATTTATTAGAAAGAGATTCTCTAAATCCCTTTTCCCCGATTACGAACCATATATTTTCTGTTAAAAAATCAAATAGTTCTAATACATTTGATTTTTTTATATTAATATTATTTGTTAATTTGATTTTTAATAGTAAATTAATAACAATATTTGTAACTGCTTCTCTTAATTTTATAATATTTTGATTATTACTTATTAATTTATGATCATCACAAAATCCATTTTTATTTTCAGATATTTTAGGACAAATTATAGGTTTTTTTCCATTATAATTAACATGTATACATTTACATAACATTAATTTACTAACATCATTAGTATTAGAATCAGGCATTTTATACTATAATAAGAAGTTTTTCTATAATTTATATATTGGTTGGAGAAATTTTATAATATTTTTTTTATATAATATTAATGTATAATGAGTGATATTTATTGTGGTGCGCTTGATAAAGTTCCATCAAATAAAAGACGTGGAAGTATGAGGGAATGTGCTGAAAAAAAACAGATATCATATTGGGGATTACATAAAGCCGATAAAAAGATAATAGATAGTATTAAAAAAGATAAAAAAAATACAGCTGATACAAAAAATAAATTATTCCCATTATTAGTTAAATATAGAACACGTGTTAAAAAATTAAAAGAAAAATTAGAAGGAAAAGAGGGCAAGGATGCTGATAATAGAAAGGAATTAAAAAAGGAAATAGATAAATGGACAAAAGAAATGCAAATTATAAGTAATAAACTTACTAAATTAGAAAAAGAAGCATCTAAAAAATCTACTAAAAAGGGATCACAAAAAAGGATAACAAAAAAGATGTCAAGTAAAAAATCGACAAAAAAAAAATCTTTAAAAAGATCAAGCAAAAAATCGACAAAAAAATTAACTAGAAGAAAAAATTAATAAAAATTTGAAAAACAAATATTTTATATATTTCAATATATATTTATAGAAAATTATATTATTTCCTATATACTTAACAGAAATGTTAAATTTTGATTATTATGGTAATACAAAACCATCTCTATCATATTTAACTGAATTAAATGACCTTATTAAAACTCGAAATTTTTATAATACTAATTCCAATCATATTTTAGGTAAAAATGCAAAAATAAAACTAGATCATAGTATTTCTATCATAAAAGAAATTTTTTTTGATTACCCTTATATCGAATTTGTTCCAGGTGGTGGTACTGTTGCAAATGAAAGAATTTTTACTGCATTTCTTAAATTAAGAGCTATTCCTAGAGAAAAAGATGTTATTATTATATCTTCTATTGAACATACATCAATCAGTAAATATATGTTTGAATTAGCATTAAATAGATGTTATACTGTTATTCAATTATCAGTAGATAATGATTGTAGAATTGATATTAAAGAATTTGAAGAAAATATCAAAAAATATAATGATAGAATTTTATTTGTTTCAATTATGAATGTTAATAATGAAATAGGTATAAAACAACCAATAAAAGAATTGGTAGCATTATCAGGAACTATTCCGTTTTTTTGTGATTCTTCTCATTCTATAGATTGTATTAATATAATTCCAAATGAATTTAAACCAACAATAGTTACTGCAAGTTTGTATAAATATGGAGGAAGTCATGTTGGTTTAATTTTAAGTAAAATTAAATTACCAGATAGATATTATGGTACTCCTGATATAATATCTATTGTTCCATCTGTTTTAGCACTTAATGAATATATGATAACAAGAATTGAAAATATAAAAAGATTAAAAATAATTAAAACATATATTATTGAAAAATTAGAAAAAATATTAAATGATATTGATATAAAATATATTTTAATAAATAATAAATATCAAGAGGATGATATTATAGCTTTTATAATTCCAGAATACAAAGCATCATATATACAAACAGAATTATCAAATAAAAATATTTGTATTGGAAGTGGATCAGCATGTAATAAATCTGGAGGAAGTCATACATTATTATCAATGGGATATAATAGTACAGTTTCTGAATGTTTAATTAGAATAAGTTTTGATATAGAAATAAAAGATGCTGATATTGATACTTTGTGTAATGAATTTTATGGTGTATATAAAAATATTAAACTTATTAATATTCGGAGAGAGTATAATTTATATAGAAATAAAATTAAAACAAAAATAACACTATCAACAATTAGAAAAGAAGAAGATAATCATTATGATATTAATTTAGATACTTTTTTAATAGAACCCTCTAAACTTTATATTACATATGGTGAATTATCATTAAAAGGAAATAATAAACATATATTTATTAAAAAATTACTTGATAATATAAAAAAACAGATAGAAAAATATGATTTAAAAATAATAACAAGAGAATCAAGATTAGAACTAGAAAAAAGAGATGATAAAATAAATAATTTTTCTGAAGTTATTCATGATTTACAAATAGTTCCAGGTATTTCAAATATTTATCCTATATTTTCATATGCAAAAAAAACAAACTCTATTGAAGAACTTTTAATTTTTATTTGTTCTATTTATGAATATATTAATATTAAAAAAGATTATAATACATTTTGTATAAGAATTAAGATTGATGAAAAAAAAACTTTTTGTGATAAGGATTCAAAAGATTTAGAATATTTAATAGGTAAATATATCAAGGTTAGATATAATATAACTGTAAATTTAAAACATCCTGATATTTTACTTAATATTGCAATTAACAATGATACATACAATTGTTATAATGAAAAATATAATGGTACAGGTGGACTTCCTATAGGTACAGAAGGAACTATTGCTATTATAATTGATAAATTAAATAAAGTTCAATCATTTGATACTATTAAAAATCTTTCAATTAGAGGAGCAAATATTTATATTCTGTTGTATAATTATGATTTTGATGATTCTGATATTAAATATATAAAAAAAATATCACAATCTATAAAATTTAAAAAATTGGAAGGTAATATTATTGATATATTAAAAACTTCTGAAGATTTTCCAAATAGTATAATTTATGATCATCCATTTGATATAATACATTTGGCAAATCTTACAAAACAATTTGGTATATTAATAAATAAAATAATGTATTCACAAAATGTATTTAATAAAAAAAAATTATTACAAAAAATTTTGCCTTTAGAAGAATATGATACATATAATACTTTTTATGAAATTATGAATTGTATATTTGATAATATCAAACCTACAATATACAATGAAACAAATACTGGTCTATCTCTATTATCTGGTGGTATTGATTCTCCTGTTTCATCGAATATTTGTATAAACGAAAAATTAAATTTGGATTATATACATTTTTCTTCAAATAGTTTAGATAAAGCAAATATAATAAATACTATTAAAAAAATTTCTAGCAAATTTATATTGTATTTTGTTGATATTACTGAATTACAAAAAAAAATTGTATCGGATTTTGATGAAAATTATAGAACTATGTTATATAAAGTATATATGATTCTTATTTCTAATAAAATAGCAAAAGAAAGAAATTATACATATTTAGTAATGGGAAATTCTTTAGGGCAGGTTGCAAGTCAAACTCCAAAAAATTTTGAATTAACAATGCAAATTTCAGAGATACCTATATTAAACCCAGTATTTGATATGAATAAAACAGATATTATAAAATTAGGAAGAGAGTTTGGAACATATGATATGTCTATTTGTAATGGTGAAGATTGTTGTACTATGTTTCTTCCTAAAAATCCTATATTGGCAGCATCTAAAAAATACATTGATTATGTTATAAAAAAAATTGGTGAATATTCACTACTTTATAAAATAGAAGAAATAATTGTTTAAATTTCTATTGAATTATTCTCCTTTAATGGCATAAATATAGTATTTCTATCAATTATAGAATTTTCCTCTGATGTATTATATAATAATTCTATTTCATTTATATATAATTTAATATTATATTTATTTACATCATGAAAAGGATTTTTTTCATCCCCTGATGTAATTCTCCATTTACATGAAACTATTTTTATATCTAATAATATTTTACAATTTAATGAAACTTTTTGTTCTTCTTTATTATTATAATGAAACCAATTTGGAAATGTTTTATTTATTATTTTTATTATTTCTAATGGATTTTCTTCAATTAAATTTATTATTTTACCCCCTGATTTTTTACTTTCATGTAGAATAATTTTTGTATCTTTACTAATATTTGCTAAAATTCTATTACTTGCTAATCCATTGGTAAAAAATTTACATTCTATAATATCTTCATCATTAATACATTTTCTAAGTTTATGTTCAATATTATTTTTTATATTATTAAACATATTAAAATCTTCAATAGTTGGTAAAAATATAGCAGATAAATCCTTTTTTTTAATTATATCTAATTCTGCTACATATTTATTTTTATTATATGTCATTCCAAAAAATTTTGATAATAATGTTGATATTGTTATTTTATTAATATCTCCATTGTTATATTTGTATGAAATATAATATGGGAAAAATTTATTACTATCAATATTTTCATTTTTTTTTAATAATATATTATCATCTGAAAATGATATATGATCTACTATATTTTTTGCTTCTAATTTATTAAGTATTATCATCTATCTATTTATTTATATATTTTAATACCTTATATATTGTTATTTATAATGAATTATTTTATTATTCAATATTTTTATTAAATTCATCTTTATTTAATGTTGAATACGGAGTTTCTGTACCTAAATATATAGATTCTTCATCATCAATATTTTCAACAGATTCAGAATCATCTTGAGTAATAGATTTGTCATCAGACTCAGAATCTTCATTATAATCATATGGAACAATTTTTATAAGATCATTTGGTCTAATTGGTTCTTTTGTTTTATAAGATTTTATTTTGGGTTCTTCATATTCTCTAGGTTTTATATGTTCATTTTTTTTATTTTCTGTTATTTTTTTATTATATTCATTTATAAATTTTTGTATTTCTTCTATCATATAATTATAACTTATATCAAATAATTGTTCTGAAGTATTTTCATTTGCATTTAAAAATTTATTAATTTTAGATTTCTCATTATAACTAATATAATGTGGAAATGTTATCTGATTTAATATCATAAGATCAATGTGAGAATCCTTTAATTCTTTTAATTTCGTATCTGGATGTTGTTCAATATATTCATGTCTTCTCTCTATTAAATTTTGTTTAGATATTTTAACATGTAAATGAAAATCAGGGGAAAAATCTAATTTTTCTGTTGGAAATGCAAAACCGACTATTATAATTCCCTCTTTTTTTTTATTATTAATATCCGTATTTAATCTTTCCCAATCTATAGAATCAATATTATCCCAATCTACAACTTCTGTTCCATCGTGTAATTTTACTGTTTTATTATAATTTTTAATATAATAATTATTTGTATTTATTATATCTATTTTAAATAGAGATTTTATTTGATCTGCTAATTTTCCTTTTCCAGATCCCTGAAATCCTGATATTAAAATTATAAGTTGTTCATTAAATTTTATATATGCTTCTAGAATATTCATAATATTATTTAATTAGAAACTAATTTATAAACTATTTTATAAACTAATATTATAATAATGATTAATGAAATATTTGCTAATATAGTAATGTCATGTCATATATTACTAGTATTATTTATAATAATAGTTCCATTTACTAATTCAACATATTTTTTAACATTACATGCAATTATTACCCCTTTTATAATAATGCATTGGTTATTAAATAATAATACTTGTGCTCTAACCTTAATTGAACAAAAATTAAGAGAATATGCAACTGGTGTTAAAGGTGATCCAAATGAATGTTTTACATGTAGATTAATTAATCCAGTATATGATTTTACAAATAATTATGAGGAATATTCGACATTTATATATATATTTACTATTACTTTATTTTTATTAAGTTTATATAAACTATATAATAAATATCAAATCGGTGAAATTAAATCTATTGATGATTTAATTAAAATATAGATTATAATATAATTTATCGAAAATTATAAATTCTCTTTTTTAATAATATAGATGAATAATACATCGATTACAGATTTATTACATAAGGTTACAAAATATCAAACAAAATTAGCACATGGATCTAATAATGCAGATTTATATAAGGCTAAGGTTGCCTATTATATGTCCCATTTGTCAAAAGCAGGTGTAAATATGAATCAATTAGGAGGTAATACATTATCTGATAATATGTTGCAAAGAGCTCAAGAAATTTTAAAACATATAGAAGATACAAAAAATGGAGACTATAAAATTGATGCAAAATTATCAGAAAATGCAAAAGGACAATTAGGGTCTTTAACGGAAAAAGTTCATGAAATAGTTGATGTTGTAGAAAAAGCTAATTCACAACATAAAAATACTATAGGGGAATTATCTGATGTTGTTATTAAGGCACAAAAATCATTAAGTGATATTAACAAAAAATTCCCATTAGATATTAAACCAAGTGGCAAAGATGCTGATTTTGATCCTGAAACTCAAAATAAATTAGCTGCTGCTAAACATATTTTGGATAATGTAGATGATTTTAAATATATTATATCTGCTTCAATTGCAGAAGCTATGTTGAGAGATTTGGCATCAAATGGTTTATCTAAAGAAAAATTATCCGATGTCAAGGATGATTTTGATAGAAATAATAGTGACGATAAACAATCAATGGAATATGTATTTAATAACATTAGTGAAATATATAAAGATATACGCCCACATGTCGATTATTTACTTAATAATGATAAATCGCAAAAAGATACATTAGCAACAAACGCTCTATTTAAAATACTTGATAAAGATAAAGTAATTAAAGCAATTAATACATATACTAGACAATATAGAGTAGAAAGATTAGATAAACCTAGTTTAAATAAAAAGATTGATGAAAGTATAGCTGCTTATTATGATGTGACACCACCTCTTCCACCAGTACAACCAGTTTAAATTAGTTGAATCTTATTTCTAAATTTAATTTAAAATTTTAAATTAAATAATAATTATTTTTATTTCATATATTATAGATGAACAATAATACAATATCAAATTTATTATATAAATCAGGCAAGTATCATAATAAAATTTTATTAAATAAAAACAATGAAATATATAAAAAAAAATTATCATATTATAGTCAGAAATTATTAGATTATAATATCAATATAAATCAGTTAGGTGGTGATATGATTGAAAATATTAACCAATATAAAAATAGTATTTTTAAAAATCTTGATGATATTCAAAATAATAAAATTAGTTGTAATGTAAAATTATCTGATAAAGCAAGAAAAGAATTATATGATTTAATTGATGCTATTTATAGTGAAAATGATATCTCTGAAAAAGCGAAATTACACTATAAAAATGTGATTGATAATTTATCAGATGGTATATTAGCAGGAAATCGTGCACTTCAGAAAATTTCAAATAGATTTCCTATAAAATTTTCTGAAGTAAATGGTGATGCTGAATTTGTACACGATGATCAGAAAAAAATTAGTGATGCAACAATATTATTAAAAAATAAAAAACACTATTTTTATGATCCTATTATAACCACTATAGCTATTGCTATTTTAAGAGAACTTTTAAATGGTTTAACAGTAGACAAATTAATAGATATACGAAATGATTATTCTAATATAGTTAATATAGATGATAAAAAAAAAATAATAGATATAATTGGAGATATTAATAAAATATCAAATGGATTATTGAAAAAATATGTTGAGTTTTTTAACATGCCTAACGATTTAGTAAAAATAAAAAATGAGGCTACAAATTTATTAGTAACATCGTCACTTATTAAAAATAAATCTCAAATTGAAAAAGCTATTGAAGAATATTTATTAAATAAAAAATCAATTAATCAACAACCATCATCAGTACAACCATCATCAGTACAACCATCATCAGTACAACCATCATCAGTACAACCATCATCAGTACAACCATCATCAGTACAACCATCATCAGTACAACCACCATCAGTACAACCACCATCAGTACAACCACCATCAGTACAACCATCATCAGTACAACCATCATCAGTACAACCATCATCAGTACAACCACATATAAAACCATTACCAATAGAACATGTACAACCGCTAATTAATCTAAATGAAATATCTACAGAAAATAGTGAAACTGCAATTAAAGACAACGAAAATACTAGATCATCTTTCTCGCCAGTTCAAACAAGACAAAAATCGAGAAAAAGTAAACAATCATCGCCAGTACAACCATCGCCAGTACAATCATCGCCAGTACAACCATCGCCAGTACAACCATCGCCAGTACAACCATCGCCAGTACAACCATCGCCAGTACCAAAACAAATTTCATCAAATTTAAGAAATAAAATTAAAAAAATTGCTAAAGAAATTAATAATTCTCCATTACCAATACAAAGTTCAGATAAAAAATATGCATTAGTATTATGTAAATTAGATCAAAATGAAAAAGATAGTATGACAAAACGTATAAAAGATGATCTTGGAGAGAATAGTATAATGATAGAATATACTAATCATGTATTAAAAGATAATTTAATAATTAATGATAGTTCTGGAATTAAAATAGAAAAGTTTTCAAAAATATATTTATTAAGATGTAATTTTGATAAAAATTTAACAGACGATAAATTAAATATATACATAAAATTATTAAATGAAAATGGAACATTACAAATTTTAACTAATAGTGATAACAATAGTATAGACAAATTTACTGTTCAGCAAATTAAAATTAGTAATATTAATAAATATTTTGAACAATTACCTCAAAATAAATCCAATAGTGGTTGGATATATAAACCAATAAATACAAATTCACATGTAATGTCTCCCCCAATATCTTATCCAATATCAAAAGGTATAGGAACTATTTAATTTAGACTCTTCAATCTTTTTACCAGTAAAAAAGATTTAAAGATTCTAAATTAAATATTCCCTATTTTTACAGATTTAAAATTTTATTTAATATTTTTAAATAAAATTTTAAATAAAATTTTAAATAAAATATTAAAGTTCCAAATTAAACAGTAAAATAATAAATGGAGAACATAATGAATTACAATCTATTGGACACCCAGGAGAAGATATAAGAAAAAGAATAGAACAATTAAGTAAACGCAAGTAAAAAATAACCAAATATCATAAAATTTTAAAATAATTTATTTATATTATAATTAATTATAATATATTAACTATATGTATATAGATATTTATAATGAGTATACGTAATTATACAACAACATTTCCATATACAATATCTAATTCTGATTCAGAATCTGATTCTGATTCTGAATATATTAATAATCAATCTTTGTTATGGTTAATATTAAAAGAAAAATTAATAAATATCAAAAAAGGAACGGATGAAAATATTTCAAAAAACATTATTTCAGATAAACCCAAAGTTGATATAAAAACAGAAAATAATAAGGAATATGTAAATATAAAAATATTTTTTGATATTTTAAATGAATTAGTTAGATTATTTACAGATTTATATAATAAAATAATTATAAATTATTCAAAAATAGCATCATCAAAATATATGATTGATTTAGTAAATTATATTAATAAAGAATTTAATGAAAATATTAAATATGAACCAAAAAAGGATCATAAATATAAGTTATTAGAATATAAATATTATTCATTAGAAACATATGATATTGAATCTGAAATAGTATTAGATATAGTAGATTATATTGAAAAAATTATTATAAATTATATTAATGGCATTAGTAATTTAATAAATATAAGTAAAAAAATAAATATAAAAGATATTGAAACTGTAAAAAATGAGATAATAATACAATTAAATAATGAAGGAATAATGGTTGGTGGAAATAAACAAGAAAGTATAATAGAATATATTATAAAAAATGGATTAAATATAAAGAATAAAAACTTAGAATATATAGAAATAGATAAAAAAATTAACAATATAATTAAAATGATAAAAAGTAATATAAATATAGAAGTGAATAATAATAATATTAATGAACATAATGATAAAATAAAATCTATATTAGAAAATATCAAAAAAAATATAAATTTATCAAGAATGATTGATAATATAAATATAGAATTAAAATCTATTAATATTCCCAATGAAAAAAAAAAATTGTATAAATTATTATTAAATATTAATAATATAATATTTTATATGAATAATCATAATATATATAAAATAGATTTTGACAATATAAATAATATAATAGATAATAATATAATAGATAATTATTATTTAATTGAATTATTAAATAAATATAAAATGTCTCTATTAAATGTTTATAAAAGCAATGATATATTTAATAAATTAATAAATAAAAAACTAGAACTTATATTGAAAAATATTAAGGATACCTAATTATAAAAAAAATTATTAAAGATAAATATATTTTGACTCAGATTCAGGATACATCAATATAGCATATCCTAATAAAATAGGAATTAAATATCCCTCTTTTTCTATTATTTTTTCATGAAATTTTTTTAAATAATCATATAATTTTGATGATTTCATATCATATCCTGTTATAGTATTCTTTTTTACATCATTTCCTACTATTATACTTGTATTTATTTTTTTTTTCCCCTTATATTGAATTAAATAAACTAATGTTTTTGGATGATATTTTTTTTTTAATTTAATATTTGTTGTATTAATAATTAAATTTGATTTATAATAATTTTCAATTGGTATTACATATTTTAATTTCATATTTGTTATTAAATATATACAGTCTGGATTATCAAGTATTGAATTACGTAATGTACATATTTTAACAGACATTCTTTTATTTGGATATATTTCTTTTTGATTATTTATTTTATATCCTATGTCAATTGGAATTAAACTGTCTGTATCATCAACAAGAATCATTCTATTATCAATATAAGTTTTAAATTTATATAAACCTTCAAATATTGTTGTTCTTAATGTTAATGGACATACTACTAATGTGATGTTAGTTTTTTTATTATCTTCATTATAATATTTTGTATAAAATATCGGATATGATAACATAATATCCAATTTAACATTAATCCATTGTTTTCCATCATAAAAACTAACAACTATATCATCTAAATTTAGAGATTCTGGTGCTGAAGATACATACTCATAATTATTAAGATATTTAATTTTTATATTTTTAATTTTTTCCATTATACTATTATTTTATAAAAAAGTTAGTTAATTAGGTATTTTTTCAATTAAAAAATTGAAAAATATAGTATATAATATTAACTGTTTATAATTATTACAATATAAATACATAATGGAAAATTTAAATAAAGAAACTATTATACCTTTTATTAATACTATAGAAGAAGGGTATCAATCATTTAATAAGACAGATATTTTTAAAAGTGATTTAAATCCATATAAAGAATTAGAATCCAGAATGTATGATGATGATTCAGATGATTCAATTGATTCAAAAAATTCAAACGATACAGAAGAATATGATTCGGATATAAGTTATCCTAGTTTATTCCCTATTGTAAATTTCTTAGGGGAAGATAATGAAGAACCAGTTAATGATGAAGATGGTACAAGTGATATTCCAAATGTATATAAAGAATCATTATTATATAATTTAACACATCCCGATGATCAATTTAATAAACCATCAGCACCAGAAGAAGAAAATAATTCTATTATTACTCATCCATTATTTAATGAATATGAAATAGGTAGAGCTTATTTAGATAAAATAATAACAGATGCACTTGAAGAAAAAAATACAAGAATATTTGATGTTAATATTGAATCTCTTCCTGAAATATTTTCAAGTATGATAGGAATGGAAACACTTACCATTATTAAATGTAATTTAAAAAATCTAAAAAATCTTCCTCCAAATTTAAAAAAAATAATTATTGACGATAATGATATAGAAAATTTAGATGGAAATGATTTACCAGATACTCTTCTAGAACTTTCTGTACAAAATAATAATTTGAAAACTATAATTAATTTAAAACCAGGTTTAATTAAATTAATTCTATCAAAAAATAAAATAAAATCCTTGGATAAAACTATTTTTCCATCATCACTGCAAATTTTTATATGCAGAGAAAATTTATTGGAAAATTTGCCAACTTTTAATGATGGTATTATTGAAATCAATTTAACAGAAAATTTAATAAATAATATTGATAATATTCCAGATAGTTGTGAATCATTAGATATTTGTAGAAATAATATTAAAAAAATAAATAAATTACCATTAACATTGAAAATATTTAAGGCATATAAATGTAAAATAGATCATATTGCATGTTTTTTACCAGATTCTATTACAGAACTTGATCTGTATGATAATAATTTAAAAACACTTTTTAATATTCCGACATCATTATTAAAAACAGATTTAGCACTAAATTTATTGGAAACTATACCAAATTTCCCAGAATGTACAAAAGAGATTGATATACAAAAAAATCCTAAATTAAAATTAACCGAATCACAAATTACATATTTTAAAACTAAAATACAAGAAAAATATGATATAAAATATGATATAAAATATGATATAAAATATGATATAAATTCAAGTCCTATTCAATCTAATTCAGATATTTTTGATTTTACAAATACAAATGATATGTTTCAAATACCAATAGCAAGAGAATTTCCTATAGGAAATAATAAAAGTAGTAATCCTCCTAATATATCAAATCCTGCTACTTTTGGATTTCAGCATAATTCTGATATATCTAGACATCAATATAATTGGAAAAATAAATATTCAATATCAAATCCTAATTATATACCACATAAATTTTCAATTCCAATATGAAAAGACTATCTATTTTTTTATTTGAATAAAAATTGAAAATATCTACTTTAATATATCTAAATACTATATAGAATATAATAATATGAATATAGATAATGTCGGTATAAAAGAAAAACAGCTAGAAATAGAACTTGATAAACAAATAGTTTTAAAATTTATAAAAGAAAAGAGAACAAAAAGAACATATATTTTTGGACTACATCATTTTTTAAATAGCGATGAAATAACAGCATTATGTAACCGTATTAAAAAAAATTTAGGTACTGGACACTTAATAAATACTGAAGGGAATGTTGTATCACATGGATTTCAAGGAGAACATATAAAAATAATTTATGATTTTTTAATTAAAGAAAAAATTGCACCTCCAAATAAAATAAAACAAATGAATTAATTTTTAATTTCTTTATCTTAATTTATAATATAAATGGCTACATTATATAATGATGATGATTTAAATAAAATAATATTACAATGTGATTATGAAGATAAATATGACAATCCTATAAAAATGATAGATTCAAATGGAAAAAATATATATGCTTATGTAACACTTGTAATGTTAGGTGATAGATATATTCCTGCAGCTATAGTACTTGCACAATCTTTGAAAAATTGTGGTACAAAAGCTGATCTTGTTGTATTAGTGACCCCCGATATATCAAATGAAGGAAAAGATATATTAAATAAATTTTTTGATGTATTAAAAGTTGTTGAATATGTTACAGTATCTAATTGGAGAACAAAAAAACAATATCATCGAAAATATTTAGAATTAGTATTTACAAAATTTCATCTTTTTAATTTAGTACAATATAAAAAAGTTATTCTTATTGATGCTGATGCAATAGTATTAAAATATCCTGATCATTTATTTACATTAAATACACCAGCTGGTTGTTTTCTAGAAGATAAAGATTTATTTATTACTTATGATAATAATGGTAATTATATTTTACCACCAAATGGTAAAATAGAATGGTATCAAAAATATTGTGATTGTTGTGGTCATGGTAAAAGAATACCTAAAGAAATGACTGATAGAGTTAAAACAAATTTTAAAAATTCAGGAATAGGTGGTGGTTTAATTTTATTAGAACCTAAAGTTGGCGAATTTGATGATATAATTTATGATATATCACGTGGACAAATGAAGTATCTATTAGAAAATAAATTTGTATGGCCGGAACAACAATATTTAACATTAAGATATTCAGGTAATTGGACTAGTATTAATCCTAGATTTTTTGGTTTACAAGGTTATCCTCATTGGAAAGTAGTTTTTGGTTTACAATATGGAGGTGATAAACCTTTCATGTTAGATAGTAAAATACCAATAAATATAAGAATTGAATATCCGGATTTTATTTTATGGCATATTTTATATCAAAATATATTGGCAAAATATCCGTATTTTAATAATTTAAAAAGTTTGAACGAAGTAAATACTATGACAAAAAATTTTAAAGTAAATTTAAATACTAAAATAAATAGAACTGTAATAGAACACAATGATAATATTATTGAAAATACATTAGACCAATTATATTCTATTGATATTGATGATATTAAAAATAAGAAAAAAAATGTTTTTAAATACTATCATATTGAAAGAGATATTGGTTACATTCCTGTAAAATTTGATATTATGTTTGAAAATATTAAAGAATATGATTATTTGGAACCTATTAATAAATTATATCAATATTTTGGTAATGATAGTTATTATAAAAAAATTAAATCTGTTTGGAATATTCCATTAACAAAAGAACCTTTAAATTCATATGATATTATTGATACTATTGATAGAGATTTAATAATGAACGAATATATTAAATGTAGACCTAATTCATTTATATTAACATTGTGGCCTACTACAGGTTCTATTAATGTAGTAAATAAATTTGTTGATTTTTTAAATAAAAAAGGTAATATTTATTATGTAAAAACAGTATCTATTAGTAAAAATGCTATAAAAAATTTAATGTTTTGGATGTATAATGATTTTACATTTTCAAAAAGATTAGATTTCATAAATAAAAATTTACTATATTCTAAAATATTAGAAAAAAATAATCAGGTTACTTTTATTATTTTTGATAATGTTAAAAATCTTGATTTGTCTGGTCAATCATCAAAAGAAAAAACTATTTTTAAAAATAAATTATTAGAACTTTTAGAAATAAAGGAAAATAATGATAATATTACTGGTGATGATGTATTATATATTAATGACTATTTCTATCAAACAGTAGAATATTGTAATATTATATTAAATGATAATTCTTTAAATCTTCTAGAATATCAAGATATAAATAAATATTCATCTGCTTTCTTTTCTGATTCACATTTAAGATTACAAACATATAGAAAATGGCAATATTTATCACTATCTCCCTTAGAAAGATCACAGCTTATAATTATTGGGGGTAATTTACTATTTATTTTCGGTATACGAAAATCTAATGACATTAATGCATTAATGGTTTCAGTTGATAAAACAGAAAATCAATTTAATATTGATGATGAAATAAATAATTTGTTTGGTAAAAATAATCCTTATAGATTTATCAATATAGATAAAAATTTATCATCAGATAAAATTAACCAGATTGCTAATTTCTTTGGTTGTAAAAATTTTAAAGAAATTATAACAAATCCTAAATATTATTTATATCATCAAGGAATAAAATATTGTATATTAGATATGGAAATTGTAAGAAAAATATATAGAAATAAAATTAAAGAAGATATGACAGATTTTATTATGATTAATCTTATAAAACCTGAATTAATTGGAAAATATGTATATTTTGATAAGAATAGAAAAATACAATATAATAAAAAAGATTTAAAAATAGATTATGATCCTCCTATAATTGATTATAAAGGATTATATTCAATCAGAAAACAACTTGAAAAAAAATATCTAAAAATTGATATAAAACTATTTGAAGAGTTTCAAGAAAATAATTATTCAATAATTTCTAATCTTCAAAATACAACAAAATGATTAGATGACCATAATGATAATTTAAAGATTTTTTATAGATTTAATATTAAATATCCAAATTAAACAGTAAAATAGTCTATGGAATCAAGAAAACTTTAGCAATTTATTTATTAAAAAATCTAACTCATTATCTAAATTTACAATATGTCCTAAATTTAATAAATAAATAGTTATTTCTGTATTAGGTTTAAAATTTGGAACATCTATTTTATTCGGATCTATCTTATTAGTTTCAACTAAATAATATAGTATTGCTCTCTTAATTCTTGCATCATGAACCTGTTTAGTATAATTAGGTAATTCTTTTTTTATTTTATCTTCTACATCTTTTACATATTGTATAAAATATATATCTTTTGAAAAATTCTTAATATCATTTAATTGATATTTATTTATTAAATTATCAACATATAATCTTTTTGGTAAAGATGATAATTCATATAGATCTGCATTACTTGTTATAAAATTTATTATTGACTCATTTGGTATTTTATTATTTTGTAATAATAAAGATTGCGAATGTCCAAAATCTATAGGAAAAAATAGATAATTTATTTTAATATCATATATTTTTCCATTTATTTTATATTTTAATATTTTTGTATTATCTAGTTTTTTATAAACAATATTTTTGGGTTTCATATCAGCATGATACATTTTTAACATTTTTTGCATAATATTAACTGAATATATAATCTGAAATATCATTGTCCAAATATCATATTCATTTTTATATTCTTTTATCCAATTATTAAGATTACCATCGGCTAATTCCATTATTGTTATATGTTTTGTATTATCTATATCAAATTGATCATATACTTTTAAAAAATTATATGTTTCTCCTTTAAATACCAATTCACTTGTCATACTTAATAATGCTATTTCATTTTTACTAATTCCAGTTGATACTTTTAATACAACATTTTCATAATTCATTGAATTATCATTAATATCATTAATAGTTAGTTTGAAAGCTACCCCTTGTGCACCGTGTCCTAAATAAATAAAATGTAATATAAAATTATCAATAGTAATTGTAATATCTTCTCTATTACTTTTATTTAATTTATTAAAAAAATTACTATCAATATTATTTATAGATCTTATTTTTGTTATAATATTATTTATTTCCATTATAAATTAAATAACTAAATTTATTCCAAATTAGATAATAAATTTTTTGAATAATTTCTTTTATTACTTTGTATTGTTTGTAATAATGTGAATAAACTAGGATTTTTTAATCTAAAATGTAATTTATTTTTTATTACATTTTTATCACAAAATTCACTTATTTTAATCCATTTTATTTTTCTATTAAATCCATCATGTTCTTCTTTATCACCAAAATCTGCAGAAACCATTTTTTCCTGTTTTTTTGTAGCCTCAACTATATATACTACATATTTAGCTTTTTCTGAATATAAATATGATATATTATTTTCAATTTGTCGCCTTAATGCTTTTCTTTTTATTAATTTATTTGATTCCTCATATGCTTCTCTTACTATAGTATCTATATAATTAAAATCTTCATTATCTGTACATCCTCCAAGATCTTCATAAACTATTCCATACGAATGTTCATTTTCTGAAATTAAAACTTCTAAATCATCTCCATTCATTTTGTATATTAATACTCCACCTGCTCTAATTGGTTTTTCTTTATTATTGTCTAGATAAAATGTAGGTCTAGTATCTTTTTTCATTTAATTATATATTTGTTTTTAATATGATAATAATTATAATAGATTTTTATTATATCAATTTTTTAATAAAAAAACTATTAAAATATAAAATATACCATTGCACAAATAAAACTTAGAATCATAATCGGATTTTGTATTGTATTTGATAATGCACCAGATGTAGATATTAAATCGACATTACCATGTCTTAGATTTCCTGTTTTATCAATATATGTTGTATTTATTGTTACTATATCAAAACATTTATTTGAACTAGAAGATGTCATTAATTTAATACAATCAGATGATACTGGCTGAAAAGTACAATATAGAATAGTGATAAATATCAAAAATCTAATAATTGACTTCATTTTGTTTAGTTAATTATTAATATTCAAATATAATTAACAATATATTTGAATATTCAATTTTTCCTATTTAATTTAGAATCGTTAAATCTTCTAATAAAAAAATTGATTTAATAATATTAAACATATATATATTATTATATTATATCATAAAAATATTATTAAATGTATGAATAGCAGCACTGATGTTGAATCCGATTCAGAAAGTATTTGTTCTCTATTTGAAATGTTCGGTGATATATTAATAAATGATAAAGTTAAATATTGGTTATATCCTATAGAAAGTGATCAATGGGCAATATTATATAAATGGATAAAAAAAAATAATATAAAAGTATTAACATCAATTTGTAAGGATAATATTAAAAAAAATGATGTTGTAATTATATATCATAAAAATACTACTCATAATAAAAGGCATTTAGGTCATGGTATAATTGGTCTTGCGCAAGTATCTACTGAACCTGATGCAAATTATAAACATAAAATATTTATTGATAAAAGATTTCAAAAAATTGTTGTTACTTTAAAAGTTTTAACAATTCATACCAGAGCTTTAAAAATAACTGAACTTGAACCTTTTGTTAAAGATCATAAGGATTATAAATCTGAAATTAAATTTTATGAAAAATATGTTTTTAACTCATCAGAATTTTTATCATTAGATAATAAATTTGGCATAAAATTTGTAGAAGGCTTTACTGAATTATCACAAAAAAAATATAAAATCCCTTCTAGTAAAAAAAATATAAATGTTTCTATTGACTCAGTACCTTTTACTACACCTTCTATTAATAGTGGAGATGATAATAATAATGATAGTGAAGATAATAATAATGATAGTGAAGATAATAATGATAGTGTAGATAATAATAATGATAGTGATGATGATAATAATAATAGTGATGATGATAATAATAGTGATGATGATAATAATAGTGATGATAATAATGATAGTGATGATAATAATGATAGTGATGATAATAATGATAGTGATGATAATAATGATAATAATGATAATAATGATAGTAGTATTTTTACAAAATTTAGCAATAAAGAAATTAAAAAAGATAATATAAATAGTAATTTAAGTGATGGTAATAAAAAAAAAAGTTTAAGTAAAAATAGTAATTCAAGTGATAATAATAAAAAAAATAGTAGTTTAAGCAACAATAATAAAAAAAATAGTCTAAGTAAAAATAGTAATTCAAGTGATAGTGATAGTAATAAAAAAAATAGTCTAAGTAAAAATAGTAATTCAAGTGATAATAATAAAGAAAATAGCAGTTTAAACAACAATAATAAAAAAAATAGTTTAAGTTTTAGTAAAAATAATAGTAAAATAAATAGTTTAAGTGAAATTAGCAATAAAAGTTCTATTAGTAAAAATACAAAATATGATACAGATAGTAGTGAAAAGGACAAAAAAAAATTAATAAACAAAGATAGTGAAAATAATAATGATAATATAAGAATAGCAATGATTCCTATTATGATATGTCCATGTGTTAAATTTGCAATACCAGATGTAAAAAATTATTATAAAAAAGAAGATAGAGAAACTATAGTAAAATATTTTAAAAAACATTATTTAAGTTGCAATGAATGTGATATTACAAATAATAATAATAAAGAATTATCATTTTATTTTGAAAAAGCTAATTTTGATTATGATGAATCAGATAAATATGATAAGGAGATTGATGATGAAATTGATTCATATCAAAATTGTATTCCAATGTTTCCAGATGATGATTCAAAGGAATCGGATACCCCTATAATAAAAATAAAATATATAAATAAAGAAAGTTGTTACAGACATTGTCTATTAATATTATGGGTAATATAGGGGCTATTTAAAGATTCTAAATTAAAAATTAAACAGTAAAATAATATAAAAATTGAATTAAATAATATTTAATATATTCTTAAACCTACCATATAAATATAACACTATGCATTCAATAGGATTTGGTACTTATCAACTTAAAAAGGATGATTGTTATGACAGCGTTTTAAATGCACTAAAGGCTGGATATAGATTAATTGATACCGCAACATTATATAAAAATCATAATGAAGTTGGAAGGGCTATTAAAGATTCTGGTATTGATAGAAATGATATATTTATAACATCTAAGGTACATTTTAAATATATTGAATCTGATACAGTATTAAATTCAATTGATATAATTTTAAAGGAATTGCAATTAGATTATGTAGATATGTTGTTATTACATAAACCATTTCCTACTAAAAATAAGAAAAATTGGGATGATATGATAAAAATAAAAAAATCAGGGAAGGTAAAAAATATTGGTATTTCTAATTTTTGTATTTCAGATATTATAGAAATATTAGATTCTGAAATTCTACCTTATGTTAATCAAATTGAATTTTCTCCATTGTGTCAAAGAACAAATCTTGTTAAGTTTTGTTTTAAAAATAATATTAAAGTTCAAGCTTACAGAAGTTTTGGATTAAATAGGTGTCTTGAAAATGATATAATTAATAAAGTTGCTATAACAATGGGGATAACATCTGCTCAGGTTATACTATTATGGACTTTAAGAAAGGGGGTTTTTATAATACCTAGTACTAAATGTACAATACAAATGAATGAAAATATTGCTGTTATTAATATGGATACGAATATTAACGAACTTGATAAATTGGATAATATTAATGAAGATTATTATACTATGCCGAAATATGCCGATGAAATATATTAATTATTTTCTTTTTTTTATCTTAGGTATTAATTCACTTGAAGATTTTTTATATTTTTTTATATTTTTTTATATTTTTACTATTTTGTTGTCTTTCCTTCTCTAATTTATGTTTAACTCTTGGATCATTTAAAAACTCATCAATATTTTCACTATCATATGATGAATTATAATTTTTCTTTATCTTTTCTAATTTATGTTTAACTCTTGGATCATTAAAGAATTCTTCGGTATCTTCTGAAGATTCTATAATATTCTTTGAATCCTCTATTTTTTTATTTTTTATTTTATCAAATATTGTATTTTTTTCTATTTCCGGCGGTTTATATTCTATTTGCTTTTGCTTTTGTTTATCTTGTAATTTATTTTTATCTAAATCTCTATCTAGAAAAAATTTGGGAGCTAATATCCTTAATATATGATTTTTTACAGATTGTCTATTT
>Ga0208088_1000028_pt1 | contig 26072 bp, 39 predicted proteins | sample LakMenEpi02Apr12_FD_150661 | JGI IMG/M metagenome (GOLD analysis project Ga0208088, IMG submission 150661) | Freshwater microbial communities from Lake Mendota, WI - 02APR2012 deep hole epilimnion (SPAdes) | ecosystem: Environmental > Aquatic > Freshwater > Lake > Epilimnion/Euphotic zone ...
TGCAAACCTTCAAAGATTTAACAGGTGGGAAGAGTGATGGAAAGTTAGTTAGTGCCATGCGCTTTGCTTTGCAGCCCCTGCAGAAGCAAGTGAAAGCTAATGCACCAAAACAAAGAAGCAATAAAAATAAGTCTGGCAGGACTGGCCTATTAAGGAAGTCTATTGCAGTGAAGGCCAAAAAGTTTGGCAGGGGAAGTAAAAAGAAAATATTAGGACTAGTGGGTCCAAAGTTTGGCACTTCCATCACATTAAAAAACGGTCTTAAAATTGAGCCATTTAGATATGCTCATCTTGTTGAAAGAGGGGCAGCACCGCACACAGTTTCACCAAGACGCAAAGAAAAACAGAAAAGCTTTGTGGGTCCAGTTATGCCTGGCAGATTTAAAAGCTGGCAGCATCCTGGTGCAACGGCAAAACCATTCATGAAGAATGCCCTTGCTGCTGCTGGATCACAAATATTCAATAGATTCTCAGAAAAGATGGCTGAAATTATCTCTAAAATAGGGGTAAAGAAATGATTGAAGCTGATTTTTATTCATACCTGACTGGTGAAGGATCTATCACAGCACTGCTGGGAACTAGGATCTATCCAGATGCCAGCCCGCAGAATGCACTGTTGCCACTTTTGGTTTATGAAAAAACTTCTGTGGATAGGCAGATGACTTTGCGTGGGGCTACTGGTGTTTGCACTGCAAGGATAACTTGTGACATTTTTGCTGCAAGCCGTACAGTTTGCGAAACCATAGTTGAATCCATTAGACTGAGAGTAGATGGGTTTCAGGGGAACTGGAACACCACTTACATCCATCAGTCCAGATTAGATTCTGAGGATGTGGGGTGGGATCTGGAATCTGCAAAAGATACTGGGATCCACCGAGCAACGATTGATGTGGTGGTCTTATTTACTGAAACTGTAACCGACTTTTTTGGAGGCTAGAATTATGGCAGTTCAATCGACTTATGGTGTTACCCTTACTGCTGGCAGTGCTGTTGCTGAAGTTATTTCTATAACTCCACCAGTTAGCAAAATAGGTTCGATCCAAGTAACGAACTTAAGCACAGCTAATCAAGCTCATGAGTTTATAGCTGGGTTAGAGGATGCAGGGGAAATGACCTTTGAGTGCAATCTAGACGCAACAAATTTTGCTGCTTTAAATGCCTTAGCTGTGGCAAGGACTGCATCCAATTTTGTCATAGCCATTCCTGCACCTATTACCCTTTCGATTACTGTTAATGGATTTATCACAAGCAGGGGCATTAGTTCCATTGCTGTGGGTGATGAACTGATCAAGTGTACTTTCACTGTTAAAGTCTCGGGTATTTGTTACCCAGACTAATAGGAGTCTTTTGTTATGGCTTTATCACGATCACAGATCCTTGCAAAAAAAGACAACTTGCCCAGGCAAGAGGTTTTGGTACCCGAGTGGGAAGGATCTGTCTGGGTCAGAAGTCTGACAGTTGGTGAACGAGACAGCATAGACAACGAATTCAACGCAGCACGAGTCAAGAATAAAACCCCTGACAACCTTAGAGCAAGGATGCTCATTAAAGGGTGCTGCGATGAACAGGGCAAAGCCTTATTCACTGAGGCTGATATTTCAGAAGTGAATGTGTTACCTGCAACGATCTTGGAAAAGATCTTTGATGCGATCTTGAAAATAAATCGTATTGGTGCAGGTGCAGTAGAGGATGCGGAAAAAAACTAAGGGAAAGCCCATCTAGATTATTTTTATTTAGATTGGCTGGCCACTTAAAAAAGATGGTGTCAGAGATCGAGCAAGAGATGAGCCACAGTGAAATGATGGAGTGGGTGGCTTTCTCTCGGATCGAACCCATTGGGGATGCAAGGTTAGATTTCTTAGCTGGATCCGTTCAGCATACCCAAGTGGCTTGCACTAGCACTAGCAAACATAAGCTAAGTGATTTTATCCCTGACTGGATGGGTGAGAGGGTAGAGCAAAGGCAAACACCCGCACAGATAGCAGCAATGTTAGGTGGGCTGGTTACTAAAAAAAGGACTTAGACCATGGCAGATACATCTCTAGGAAGAGCCAGTCTAAGTGTTACAGCAGATCTTTCAGGCTTCACATCTTCCTTAGACACAGCATCCACAAAAGTTCAATCGTTTGGTAATAGCAGCATTGCAGCAGCTATGGATGCGAATAAGGTTACCACCGCAACGGAAAAGGTTACATTGTCTTTGGATCAACTCCAACAGGCTGCAGCATCTAGTTCCATCAATGCCACCATGTTTAAGCAGACATCTGCAGCAGCTAAGCTTGCAGTGGATCAGATGGTGCTATTAGATGGCGCAACCCTGTTACTGATGAAGGATGAAAACGAATTACAATTCCAGACTGCTAAACTTCAGACAGGCTACAAAGAGCTTGAAAACAATCTGATGAAGACGGATGCAGCATTCAAGAATAATACCTTGCTAATTGAGTTGAACACCCAGAAGCAAAAGCTGTTGGCCCTAGAAAACAAAAATGTGATTGCATCCATGATGGCTGTGGATGATCAGGCTATAGGCTATGCAGCTAGCACCAAAACATTGAATGCAGAATTAGACATCAATGCTAGAAAGCTGGATCTGCAAGCTAAGCAGATGAACCTAGACAGTGGGGCAACCAAAGCCCTTCATGATGAACTGGTGAAATTAGAAGAACAGGAAAAAGCCCTGGCATTAGCTGAAGATAAAGTGAAGGGTATTAATCAACCAGTACCGATCATCGAACCACCCGCAGTAGTAGAACCACCCAAGATCGACACCAACACCCCTGAGTTTGTCCAGGAACAAATTAACCTGAAGTCTAAGACCGATCTAGCATCCAAAGCTTTGGAACTGCAAGCAAGGCAAATGAATGTGGATTCAGGGGCTACTAAAAAGCTTCATGATGAGATGGTCAGGTTAGAGCAGCAGGAACAGAAGCTGATTGCTGCAGAGAATAAGGCCAGGGGAATTCCCCCACCACTACCGATCAAGCCACCACCAATTCCAGAGAATAAGAACACGGCTGCCTATGTCACCAATGCAAAGAAGATGTCTGCAGAAACAGACATACTTAATAAGAAACTGGATATGCAATCTCGGCAGATGATGATAGCTGATGGCAGTGCTGCCAAGTTAGCCAAGGAATTATCAGCATTGGAAAAGGCTGAAAAGAAGTTGGCAGATGCTGAAATAAAATTAGGAATTAGAAAACCACCAGAAGAGAAAAAATCTAAAGAATCTAAAGGTGGCATGAAAATCACCGACATGCTCGGCATCGGATTTTTCACATCCGCATTCAGCAAGATCTTTGATGGTGCATTAAATCTGGTAACTAAAATCACATCCTCTGTAATTGATCTGGGTGCCAAGGTTATTGAGTCTGGAAGTAAGTTTCAGGAACTAGATAACAGGCTTAAGGCACTGACCGGATTTAAAGGGATCGCTAAAGGTTTGCAGGACATCATGAAGACTGGCCCTAGTGCCAGCTTCAATGCACTAGGTGAAGCAGCTACCCGATTAAGTCAGATGAAATTCAGACCCGATGTAGTTACTGGATTAATCAAAGACTTTAATAGACTTGGTGTAGCTTTAGGAAATCCCGAAAAGATCGTAGCACTGATCACAGATAAACTCGCAGACATGGCTAGTGAAGGTGTAGCAACCATGTCAGCCCTGGGCAAACTGGAAGAAGAGGGCATCCCGATCTTTCAATCTATGGCAAGCAGGATGGGAATCAGTGTTGATGAGCTTAAGCGCAGAGTAGCAGCAGGCCTGATATCTGTTACAGATGCAGCAGTGGGTTTGCAAGATGCAGCCAATATGCCAAACATGACCGCAGCAGCACAGGAATCTGCTAACAGTTTTTCAGGAGTTTGGAGCAGGGTTACCAATAATATTGAAGTGCTGATGCAGAAACTGGGAACTAGTCTTCTAGAGGGTTTTGGTTTAGTCAACCTTGGTGATACTGTAACCAACTTTTTTGATTCAGTGTTTAAAAAGGCTGAGGATCTAGAACCCCTATTACAAAAGATTGGTGCATTTGTTTCCACTACCACTGGGATGGTGATGGATAATTTAGCTGGTGTTATTGATGAGTGGGTAATATTCACTGAAAAAATGACGATTGATGAAATGTTGCAGTCAGTTAAAAACGCAGCATCACAAATGCTAGAAGATCTTAAGCCGATGATTGATGCGCTTTCAACGATCATTGGATTCACAGTGGATTTCATAAAGGTTGGTGGAACTGTTTTAAAGAAGGGCAACACCTGGGCACAGGCTATTCAGGACAACATACTTAATCCAATATCTGATGCAGGGGCAGCAACTGTAAATTGGGGATTAGGTTTAACAGATGCAGCCAATGGTATAACCACCATAGGTAACAACACCATTGCAGCAACTGATGCAGCAAACAACCTAGCTAATGCTTTTGATCTTGCAGCGCAGAACGCACAGAATTTAGCAGATACAGATATGAGTGGTGCTGGTGGTGGCTTTGGTCCTGATGATATTAATGAAATGATGCAACCTGCATCCAATGGGGGTGGAACTTGGCTAACAGCATTAGAAGAAGAGATGCAGCTAGCTGAGATGGAATTGGCAGAATTTGATAAGCAGTGGCAAAAGCTTAGTGATGAAGTCCAGAAGCCCATGCGGATAGAAGAACCAGGTTGGAAAAAGTTCTTTGCCGATAACATCACACCACTACAGCAGTACGAAAATGAAGTAGCAAAACTTAAAGGCATGCTCAATGAAGGCCCTGAGGGTGTTAGGGCTTTTGCTCTTGGCAGTGCTAATGCCATTGCCAAACTTAAACAAGCTACTGGCCTAGGCGGTCCACAGCAGTTTGCATCCGCAGTGCAGGCTGGATCGGCTGCAGAATTCCAAGTCAAAGTTGATGAGATGGGCAAAGGCAAAAATGTCCAAGAAGAAATTCGCCAACTCATGGAAGCTGCTGCAGAGGTAGAAGCCCAACAGTTAGAAGCTGCCAGAGAAATTGCAGAAGCTATTAAGAATCTACCCGCAGCAATGCCAAGACCTCAGCAAATTGCAGTGGCCCTTAACCCTTAGGAATCATCATGGCTATTGATCTATTTGAAGAGCTATGGCAGGAAAGAAAAGGAACTCTGGATAAGAGTTACCAGAACACTTTTTCGCGGTCTTTCATCGTTCACACCGACTCCCTAGAGCAGACTGATATTAATATCTATGATGCCATTTATGGGCATATTAACTGCCCTCAGATTGGCGATCTTTTCCCTGGGGATGATGATTCATACGCTCAGTCTGTCAACATCAGTCCTGAGCAGGATGATCCAAAGACTTGGAAAGTCACGATAGAATATTCATCCAATCCAGATGCATCTTCCAGCAACTCAGGTGGTGCTGGTGGTGGCAGCACTCCACCACCCCAAGTGGAAACCCAGCAGGCAGGGCAGAAACCCGCAGACAGGGAAGCCAACCCCACCTTAAGACCACCCGACTTTAAGGTAAACTTTGTTTCATTCCCTTATATCGTTCCGAACATTAACAACTCTGCAGGCGATCCATTTGTACCACCGATCACCATAGAAAAGTTCAGACCTATTTTCAGTATTGGCTGCAATGTTAAATCTATTAACAGCTACACCCTAGCCACTTACATTGGCAAAGTGAATTCTACCAGTGTGACATTTACCACAGGCACTGGGTGTGTTCTGAGCATCCCAGCAAAGACTGGGAAGATTAAGAACATCAACACGGAATTACTTCTTGAGGGGAAGCTTCAATACTGGCGATTGACTTATGAGGTAGAGATTAACACCAGCTTAAGCCCCACGGATGGAACCACAGTGATAGGGTGGGATATGCACCTTTTAGATATGGGCTATCGGATTAGGAAAGATGATGGTGAGAGGGCACCGATCTTTGAGGGTGGGGTAAAAATCACGCAACCAGTGAGATTAAATGGAGCAGGGAAGAAAACTGCTGCGGGTGCTGCTAATAGCTATGTAGTTTTTGCCAGTGCGGATGTCTACGGAACCATCGATTATTCCACTTTACCAGGACTAGGATTCTTCTAATGCCAGATCCAGTAGCATTTGAATTCGAGACAGCAAAGCAACTCCTAAGACTTCTGAAGAAATCCAAGGATGGCACCTTCAATTCAGAGGTTGATGATGAAATCCCATTAGATCATGCACCTGCATTTATTTGGAGTTATGTTCCAGCCACAGTTACCTGCACCTATGACGAAACAGTTAAGGCTTGGATTATTGGTGGGGCTGTAACTTGCTATCCAATCAACTCAGGAGTGGATTCTGCAGGTCTAATGCAATGGGGAAAGAATAATACTGATGGTGTTGTCACTGGTGGGATTACCTGCACCACTTTCACACCTAAGCTAGCAAGTGAATCAGCACCGAGCATAGGCAAGGGATTCTATCTAGGAACAATCTTTGGGTACAACTCAAGCGAACAGCCAAGGGTGCTGATAGGGTTACCACCTGCCCCAGCGGTGGTTACTGGCAGCGGTTCCACTTTTGAGGTAGTCACTGGGGTTGTGTGTCATACCGATGGCAGCGGTATAGGAGTGACCACTGCAAGCTTAACTACCTCTGATTATGATGGCGCAGTGTTTAAGAATTTTTTAGGGCTGGTGGATGTTGTGCCTAAAAGCTTTGTGGGCAATGCTTCAAGAATTGTTATGGTCAATGAAGCAGCTAATGCTTTAGAGTTTGGCCCTAACTTCTCAGGGGCACCAACAGCAGCAGACTTCCTAGGGTTAACCGACACACCGAACACCTATTCAGGTGCTAGTTATAAATCAGTTATCTGTAATTTAGGAACCAGTGGAAATGCTAATGCTTTACAATTTACATCACCCAATGTAACCACCACAAAATCTTTGTCAGGTGGTGGAAATCCCAATCATTCGAGTGTGTTTACCTCACTGGAACTATTGAATGATGTTGCCAGTCCAGGTAATTATTATTCCTACAGTACAAACTCTAGTGGTGTGAAGGGCTGGAACCTTCAAGCAGCAACACCAGCAGGCTTGACGGTTGGTGGCAATGTTGTGGTAAGCACCCGAAAAGCTGCGGTTACCGATGTTGCAGCACACACGATTTCTAGCGCAGACTTGGCCACCGCAGTCTCTACAACCCAAACAGCGATTGATGATTTGAAAACGCAAGTTAACCTTCTTCTAGCTCGCATAAGATCCCATGGGCTAATCTCATGATCTTAAATGAAAATGGCCTAACCTTTAATTTGAATGCAAGCTACTACATTTACAACTCTGCAACTGGGTTATGGGGTGGCCCAGCAGATGCTTATAATTTAGAAATGATCAGAGGCCGATCTGTTGCTGGACGATTCGTGAAAAGTAGTTCTATATCAAATCTGCCAGGAGGGTCTGACGCTAGTTCCTTGTATTATCTTTTTCAGAAAACCACTTACGGCCCTACTGCATATCATGTTGGGTTTGCTTCCACTTATGAAAACGCAGAAAACAAGATTCCTATTATCTTCACTACTGCTGGCGATCTGTTTTCTTTTCGTCAGGCAGGGCATTCATACCGATTAAAACCATTATATTTGGAATGCTGTGAGGATGAGATATTTGATACGCAGTTACCACCACCCTACAACACAGATCCAAACTCACTTTTTGAAATGCCCGGGCCTGAAAAAATAAGGAAGAAGATAAGTTTTAGTGTTAGTGGTGTAGGTGTCACTGGGTATGTTGACAGCGGATTTTTAAACATGGGAGATATAAACGAATTTGCAACTATTATTAATGGCACCTATGACATTTATGTAGGAGATAACACCTACAGATTTGATGGGGTTGTCACTAGCTACGGAGACACATATCCAAAAACAAAAGTTGATGCTGGCTATTTTGGAGGCCCGTGGACCTTTATTTTGTACAACAATAGCAAACACAAAGTTACTGGGTTTTATAGTTCTATTATTAATGTATCTTTTCAAATAAAATTGCTTCTCAATGTCAGCACTTTACAAGTCACCGCATTTTACGAGCTAGGTTTAGATGGCACCGCAGATGCCGGTTATAATGTAATGAATGCGTCTTATAGTGGCTCAATAGTTTTTACCAATTTTGCCAGTATAAGTGCAGGGGATGTTTTTGACACTATCCCTACTTTAAACCTTGTATCCTCTGGTGGTTATTTCGGCCCTTTCCCAGCAACTATAACCCCTGTTTTTACTGGTGATTATGTAGATGAACTGTTGCCAGCAACAATCACGCTAGAAAGAAGTTATGAACAAGGTTTAAAAACCAAACTAGAAAGGCCAGCAGGGGTCGCCTACCCAACAAGAGGATGGACAACCAACGACTACACGCCAGATCTTCCTGACACTATCGTGCTTTCCAAAATAAGTGACAGAACCTACGAGTCCGATCCCTTCACGCTGGCAGTAAATGTAATTAATAAGGTTCGGTTAAAGCTTATGGTTTTAAAATCTGAGTCTTTGGGTAATGGATGTTTTGGTTATGTTTTTTTTGATCGTTATTATAGCCAGATAGGTGGCACTACCACTACTAATTACATGACCACTTATCGACCCATTAGGTTTTACAAAACCCCACCAAGCACATATGCCTATGATGGTTCATGGATTTACAATAATCCAGCAGGGTTTACTTCAGGCATTATGACTTTTGTTCTTTTTCGAGAGTCAGGAATCTTAGCCCAAAATGCTACCGCACCTACAGCCCCTGAAGTCTCTGAATGTTTTGCTACTGTGAATTATAAGCTAACTGTGGGTGGCCCTCCTTATATTCCTTTGCGTACAGAAATTGCTACATTTGTTAGCCGTACTGGTACGGGTGATCTGATTGGCTACACAAGCGGGTCTGATGGCAATGGTGGGCTAATCAAAGGTGACGGCACTACGCAAACACTCACCTTAACCACCACAGTGGGTGGTACCCTTAACTATTACATTTATGTTTCAGACTTTTATGGAACCCCTACGGCTTCCATTAGTCTTGGTGGTACCGTCCTGCACAGCCTTACAGGGAACAGCAACTACACAGGAACAAGTCCAGTTTCGGCAGGTCAAACCATCGTCTTTACCTTTACCGCCACAGCACCTATGGGCAATTTTCAGTTTTCTATCTCCATCCCCTAAAGGATTCAGCCATGGTTATTCACTTTGAGTTGCATCCTAGCTGGACTCAATCTCTACTGTTTGGAGATGCCATCAAAGCTGGGGTAAGCTTAGGTAAGGATAATCACTGGCATTATCAGGGCATCACTGGTTTATATGTGGTTTCTGCAGGTTATCTGATTATTGAAATCATTGAAAAGCCTAGCGATATTGCACCCAGTTTGATCAGGGTAACTATCAGGCAGATCCAAGCAAGGTTGATGCAGCCACGAAAGAACAAAAATGGCAAGTGAAGAGGTTAGCTATGAGGGGTATAAGTCCAGCACCCTGAGTCAGACGGCTGATGACACTATGGTGGTAATTTTTTCTAGGAGATCATTATGCCAGCCGGACAGTACACATTTAACGCTGAGCAGGGTGCAACCTTAGCCCGCACCATTCTTTATACCGATGCTGACGAGGTCGAAACCAATCTCACAGGCTACACCGCAGCGATGCAAGTACGACCCACCGCAGCGAGCGCAACCGTAATACTAGAACTCACCACCGAAAACACACGAATCACGCTAGGTGGTGCCGCTGGCACTGTTGATTTATTAGTCGATGCTGCCACCATGGAAGCCCTTACGCCTGGCAGATACTTCTATGATCTGGAGCTATACACCGGATCAACAGTAATCAGATTGATTGAAGGTATTTTCAATGTGAAAGCGGAGGTGACCCGATAATGCCAGACATCGTAGTGGTCACAGAATCCGATATCGTCACAGTCACGCAAGGCGAAACGCTAGTCACAGTCTACGATGGCCGAGGGTTGACCGGAGCTGCGGGTGCTGCTGGTTCTTCGACCCTCGATGGCCTCACCGATACCACCATTACTGGGGTGGCAGATGGTGACCTTTTAAAATATTCATCGGCTTCCACGCAGTGGGTCAACACTAATAAACTAGATGGTGGTAATTTCTGAAGGTAACTTTTAACTAAGGACTTTTTATCATGGCGAACACGATCAGAATTAAGCGCAGAATAGGTGGCTCCACTGGCGCACCTACAACTTTGGGTTCAGCGGAGCTGGCCTTCAACGAGAACTCAGGCGGGAGGATTCTTTACTACGGTCTAGGTGATGACTCATTTGGGGTGGCAACATCCGTAATCGCAATCGGTGGCCCTGACTTCGCAGTAACAACCACCACAAATGCCAACATGACTGGCCCGATCACATCAGTCGGGAACGCAACCTCAATCGCTTCGCAAACTGGCACAGGCACCACCTTTGTCATGAACACTTCGCCTACGCTGGTGACACCAGCACTCGGCACACCTTCAAGCGGTAACCTAACCAATTGCACATTCCCTACGCTGAACCAGAACACCACCGGCTCGGCAGCAACAGTGACCACGAACGCCAACTTAACCGGAGTTATCACAAGCAGTGGTAATGCAACTGTAATTGCTAGCCAGACCGGAACCGGATCAAAGTTCGTAGTTGATACGAGTCCTACGCTTATCACTCCTGACATAGGAGTGGCGACTGGCACTAGCTTGGTTCTCAGTGGTGACCTCACCGTCAACGGCACGACCACCACGATTTCTTCAACGACCTTGGCAGTAGGCGACAAGAACATTGTTCTTGCTAGCGCATCCACTACCGATGCGGGTGCAGATCAAGGTGGGATTACCATCAAAGGTCTCAGCGATAAAACATGGAACTGGGTAGATGCAACCGATGCCTGGACAAGCAGCGAGCATATCAACATCGCATCAGCGAAATCCTATTACATCAACGGCACCATAGTTTTATCAGCGACCAGCTTGGGAAGTGGAATTATTTTAGATGGCGGGACTTTCTAACATGGCCAATCTAATCAAGATAAAACAAAGCGCAGTAGCTGCAAAGGTGCCAACCACTGGGGATCTGGTTCTTGGTGAACTTGCGCTCAACACCTACGATGGCAAGCTCTATGCCAAGAAGGATAACGGCACCGCTAGCGTTGTCCAGATCGGTGCTTCCACATCCAGTGCGCTACCTGTCACGCTATTTAGTGGCAGTGTGACCAATGTCAGTATTTCTAATGGCTCGTTGCCAGTGCTTTTGTTTGGTGGCAGCACCGTAAATATAACCGTCACCTAGGAGAAAACATGGCAGCAAGATTCCCGTTAGTAATCAATACGACCACGGTGCAAGAACTTCAAAGCGGTGACACGCTTTCGCTGACATCACCTACGCTAGTGACTCCTATTCTTGGCACACCAACATCTGGAACGCTAACCAGTTGCACCGGACTTCCTATCTCAACAGGTGTAAGCGGACTCGGTACTAGCGTTGCAACTTTCTTGGCTACACCATCAAGCGCAAATCTTGCCTCATGCCTCACGGATGAAACTGGCACAGGGGCAAATGTTTTTGCCACTTCACCAACGCTCACAAGTGCAACGATCACCAGCCTTATCGAAACGAAAACCGCACCAACGATCTCCAGCGGAACGCTCACGCTAAACTGTGCGCTTGGGAATGTGTTTCATGTCTCGCTGAATGCAGCGATCACGACACTTACCATAAGCAACATACCGACCACAGGTTCAGCTTTCGGAATCACTCTGGCATTCACGATGGATGGAACGGCTCGAGCAGTGACATGGGGTGCTGCAATTAAGTGGGCCTCTGGTGGTACGGCACCAACACTCACAAGTACCAATAACAAAGTAGATATCTTTTGTCTCACAACATGGGATGGCGGTACTACATGGTTTGCAATGGTTGGAGGCCAGAACTTCTAATGCCTATTAATAGAAAAATCATGGGTGTGAGTAGGGGCAAAGTGTTTACTGGTGCGTTGAGTGGTACTAGCACGATTGCGACTGGATCTGGCCCTAGAGGCGTTTGTATTTCCGCAGATGGCAGCAGCGTTTATGCTTCTTGTTTTAACGATACAGTATCAATCTTTAGCCGAAACACTTCAACAGGAGCTTTGTCTGGAACTAGCACCATTGCAACTGGATCACTTCCTTTCGGGATTTGCATCTCGGCAGATGGAAAGAGTGTTTACACTCCTAATTTCAGTTCAAATACAGTTTCAATCTTTAGCCGAAACATTTCAACAGGAGCCTTGTCTGGAACTAGTACCATTGCGACCGGGGCAAACCCTTACGCCATTTGTATTTCAGCAGATGGCACTAGCGTTTACGCAGCTAATTTAGGGGGTACGACGGTTTCAATCTTTAGCCGAAACACTTCAACAGGGGCTTTGTCTGGAACTAGCACCATTGCAACTGGGACAAGCCCTAGAGGCGTTTGTATTTCCGCAGATGGCACTAGCGTTTATGTGTGTAATTATGGAGCAGCGACTTTATCAATCTTTAGCCGAAACACTTCAACAGGAGCTTTATCTGGAACTAGTACCATTGCAACAGGAGGGCAACCACTTTTTGTTTGCATTTCGGCAGATGGTAAAAATGTATATGTAAGCAATGAAGGGTCTACGACAGTTTCTATCTTTGATCGAAACACTTCAACAGGGGCTTTATCTGGTACTAGTACTATTGCAAGTGGCGCACAACCTTACGGCATTTGTATTTCCGCAGATGGAAAAAGTGTTTATGCAACTAATTTAGGAGGTACGACAGTTTCAATCTTTAGCCGAAACACTTCAACAGGAGCTTTGTCTGGAACTAGCACCATTGCAACTGGGACAAGCCCTTTCGGAATCTGCATTAGTTCTGACGATGCTAGTGTTTACACTGCTAATTCTGGGTCGGCCACAGTCTCAATCTTCACTCGGAGCTAATCAACCATGCAATACGCAAAAATAAACGGTGACACAGTCCTTGAGTTTCCATCCTATCCACAGCGTGACCACCCAAACACATCCTTTGGCGATGGCTGGCAGGGTGGCGAGATTGAAGGCAGCACTTATGTGCTTGTCGAAATTGAGGACACACCGCAAACCGACCACCTCACACAAGACACGGAAGTTGAACCACCGAAAAAGGTGAAGGGCAAATGGACACAGAAAACCAAGGTGAAGGACATCAGCGTAGAGGAAAAAGCTAAACGCAAAGCAGAGAAAGCGCAGCGTGACGCAGAGCAAGAGGATAACTTCCTCACCAAAGCAGAAATCAAAGCAATACGCAAACTACTTAAGGCGCAACCATGAACCTAATACTAATATCTTTTTTTTTAGTAGTTGGACAACAGGTTACCATTCCCTTAGAAATCCATGGGCAACCAGGGCAATTCATCAGCATCCCCAGTGTGACCGACTGCAAGTCAGTGCAATGGGTGGTCCTTGATGTTGGGCTTAATCTGTTTCCTGTGGAGTTATTACGAGACAGTACCACCGCAGTAGTGAGCGCAAATAGTCCTGGTAAATACAGAGTCCTAGCCTATGCTGCTAAAGGGGATGCAGCCAGCAAACCTGTGATTACTACTGTCATTATTGGTGATCCACCCGAACCCATACCAGCACCGGATGAGGCAGCCAGCAAACTTCAAAAGGAATTAAAATCACTTTATGTATCACTAAGTGAGGATGATAAACAGGGCAAGGCTAAGAAACTATCTAGCCTTTATGCCAGCTTTGCCACCACTGTTAAGGGTGAGGAAGTCCAAACCGCAGGGGAGTTATTAGCCCTATGCAAAGAAGCAGTGGGAAGGGTGCTAAGTCCATCCGATTTGCGAGAAATAAGAGTGCGGATACAATCAGACTTGGCTGGATTTCCTGAAGATCCCGATACCAAATTAGATGAAAGCTTAAGGAAATCCATGTCTAAAAAATTCACGGAAATTTCCAAGGCACTAGGCACATTGAAGTGACACCAAACAATCTAGGATGGATCCACCCTGATCAGCGCACTCCTTCACAGGTGACCCTAGATGCAGCTATAAAATTGCGGATGCCAGCTTTTAGTATCAAGGGCAAATACGCAGAACCAGATAAAGCACTTCTATATCTCTTCATCAAAAACATGAAACCATTCAGCCAGCAAACTGGAAGCTGTGTGGGCAATGGCCTAGGCATGGCTTTGTGGTGTCTGGAATCCGTTGAGGTAACGCAGCTCGGACAGCTAGAAGATCCTGTCTGCCCCTTTTGGTTACTTCCTTACGGAAAATCGCGCGAACTCGCAGGGTTAAATGGCAAGGGTGAAGGCAGTTTCGGATCTGCTGCAATAGAGGCACTCACCAAGTTTGGCACCTTACCCTACAACACACAAGGACTACCACCAGTACAGATCAAAGATGGTGCCATGACCTGGGGAGAGAGTGCCGAGATGCAGTGGAGTGATGGTGAATCCATTGCAGAGGTCTGGTTAGCAGCATCAAAAAAACACACGATCAAATCATCGGCAAGGATTACCAAGTGGGAGCAGGGCAAGGCCAGCCTTATCAATGGATTCCCCATGACCTGCGCTTCTAACTGGGGAGGCCAGATGGATCCACCCATCAAAGGTAACCCATCCATCATTCTAAATAAACGAGTCACCCAGTGGGGTCATCAGATGTGCTGCCTAGCATGGGCACTGCATCCTGAGTTTGGCGATATTTTTTGGATTCAAAATAGCTGGGGTGTGTGCCATGGGAAAAGCCCAGGGTATTATTCCGAACCCGATGGTGGATTCTGGATCACCGCTAAAGAATTTCAATGGATCTGCTCAGATGGTGAAGTGTTTGCCCTGAGTAATTTTGCAGGATTTCCTGCCCAGAAACTAGACTGGTATATCTAGAGGAGATGTTATGAGCTTTATTTTATTCGCTGCCCTGATGGTTAACGCTGATTCAAGTTGCAAAGAATGCAAAGCATATAACGCAAAGCCAGCTATCAGTTCCAAAGTCCAAGGGAAAAGATTCCAACAACTAGGGAAGAGATTACGCAGAGGTGGTAAATCCTGTGTATAGTTTCGACTGGCTAACTATCATTGATCGCTTAGGGCTACCATGCGTGGCCCTAATTGCAATTGGTTATGGCCTACACAACTCTGCTAGATGGTTAGGAAATAACATCCTAATGCCCATTCATCAAAGGCACTTGGTTTTTTTAGACCGATTAGAAGCTGGCTTGAATCGGATTGTAGAAACCCAGCACGACCAAAGCAGTCAGATAATTAACCTTACACAAAAGATTTCAGACTCGCTGGAATCACAGGAGAAGAAATAATGTTACTACCATTTCCACAAGACCTCCCTATTGAGGGTGTAGGAATCTTAATCGACAGACTCAGGGGTAAACCCATTCCCCTGCAAACAGCCCTGAACGCAGCTTGGAATTTGGCAGGGTATGCTGCCACCCAAGTACCCCTGACCCCACCTAAAGATGAACCTGTGCAGGACTATCCTATCTCGGATGCTGAGGTGGTCACCTTATTAGAGAAACTTCAAGGCGAATACCTACCAGCACCAGCAGGGGCACCCATTGAATTTGCAATCATCCCCTGGAAAATTGTGTTGAAAGTTCTGATCAAGATGCTGATCAATGCTGCCCTATAGATTGTTCTTTGGTAAACCCAGATCTTCAAGGTGGGTTTCTGTAAGGAAGTCCCACCTTATTTCCAACCCTTTTTGTGCTGGGTGTGGGTGTGCCGACCCTACGAAATTGAATGTCCACCACATCACCCCCTACCATGTTGACCCCAGTAAGGAACTATCCTCAGATAACTTAATCACCTTGTGTGAATCCAGTGCCAAGTGTCACTGGGTACTCGGGCATTTATTAGATTGGAAATCATGGAACCCAGACATTAGAATAGATTCTCAAAGATACTTTAGGAAATTGGAAAATAAACCAGTATGGAAACGAACAACCTAGGAGAAGGTTTCCATGCGCAGAATGATCCATTGTCTTTTATGTGGTGAATTCAAGCCCCACAAGTCTCGTTATCTGTGCATGAAATGTTATCAAAATCCCCTCTCTAAAAATCTTAAGATACCAGTAAACTTCAGAGTGGAACGGATGGACCGTGAAGAGGTCGTCAGGTGCCCAGTTTTGCCACCCGATGAACCAACCATGGCAAAGCCTGGCACACAGGAAAAGATCGAAATCCTGACCGCACGATGGGCAGCAAACAGACTCTTATACCACCCCGATGATAGTAAGGAAAACTACCAGCCGATAGTGCCAGAGGTGGGGGATGTGGACTGGACCAGCACTAAACCATCGGCATCTAAAAAGATTTTTAGGCTGACTTGTGATGCCCCAGAAGAGGATTAATCTGTACTACATTTCAACCCAAATAACCACTATATACACATGAAAACGGATGCTAAACAGTACGACCAAACGCAACATAAAGCCTTAAATCAAAGGGGATTACAAGGATTTTAGGGGGTGTTGTATGATAGGTTGGGGTGGAAGAGGTCGCAGGTTCAAATCCTGTATCCCCGACTAGGGTTTGGTGAAAAAAAGGTGTGGTCAAAAAGTAGTACTGTACTACTTAGTACCACATCTGCTATGATTCTTTGCATGTCAGCTACTTTGGCTGGCTTTCTAAAGGGTTGTAGTCATGAAGAAAATTAAAGTGCCTGGGCTTTTACATCATAAGGCTAGGGATCTGGGTTACTCCATTGACCCACGCAATCGCAAGACCACCTACCATGGACCATTCGGTCTGGCCCAAACCACCGCAAACTATAAAAAATGGTTGTCAGAATATCTGGCCCAGGCTGATACCCAGATCCCAACCACACCCACCGATAAAAAAGATCCTACCATTGCTGACCTTGTTGTGCACTTCTCCAAGTGGGCTGATATGTATTTCAGAAACCCTGCCACAGGTAAACCCACTAGCCAGATCCATGTTTTGAAATCAGCAATTCGGGAGCTTAAAGATTATCTGCAAACACCGATTGCAGAATTCACCCCTAGGGATCTCATCGCAGTCAGGGCTGGATTGGTTCATCGTGACATCATGCCCCAGTCTATCTTTACCAAGAGAAAAAAACTAACCATCTCATCAGTCAATGGCTTGATCATTAAGATCAGGATGATGTTTAAAAGGGGTGTGGAATGGGGCTTGGTTCCCATCAATGTTTTTTCGGCACTCATGTGTGTCAAACCTTTGTCCTGGCGAACTGCTCCAACACTCCGAGACCCTGCCCCAATTCAGCCTGTCGATGAGGCACACCTTGACCGCATTCAACCCCACCTTGCTCCGGTCTATCGGGTACTCATGTCTGTCCACCTTGCTACTGGGATGAGGATCAAAGAATTGATCGGGATGCGCTGGTCTGAAATCTCACAACATCCAGTTAAGCCTTGGCTCTATGTCTACCAGCCCACCACGCACAAGAACTCCCACCGAAAACAAGACCGGAAGATCTTTATCCATGAATCATTCGTCAACCTAATGAAGATGACTAGGAAACCACTCTGGGAAAAAGACTTTGTGTGGTGCAGTAAAGGTAAGGGGATTAATGCTGGCTACTCAGGGCAGATGACCACGGCTGCATATTATCTCGCTGTCAAAAGTGCGATCAAGAAACATAACAAGATCTCTAAGGTGAAGGTTCCCAACTTCACACCACTTCAGATCAGGCACACAGTAGCTACAAAAATAAATGAGTCTCATGGAATCCAAGCAGTGGCAGCAGTGCTGGGGCATGCGAAAATAAACACGGCCCAAATCTACGCTGAAACAAGCTTTACTGCTGCCATGGAGATTGCTGAAGTTACTCAAGTTAATTCCAGATAAAATGATTATCTTATTTATTTTTGTTTTTTATTCTTTTTATGTTTGACCAGCTGATTTCAAATGCTAACTTGTTCAGATCTAATGAGTCACGGATGACCAGTGGTGGCAGGATGCCAACCAGAAATCACAATTGATTTTCGGTCCACACATCATACGTTTCCCGAAAGGATTCCTGCCCATGCCTTTGACTCTGTTTATTAATGATTTGCAAAACCCCTGCCTAAACCCCCCAGACATGGTTTCCCCCCCCCCCCTGTTTAATTTATCTCAAAAGGATGCTGGGAAAAATTGGAAGTTTCTAACCCAGGCTGAAGAAGAGATACTTGTAGTGCTGAAAGACAGCCCTGATGTTAAAGCAATTGTTGTGGCTAAGTTATTAAAACGCAATAACGACAGCAGTTTCAGAACCATCTTGGCGAACCTTGTTGAAAGGCAGATTCTTAACAAGAGTCGCAAGGGTTATGTTCTAATAAAATAATATTTTTATCCTAAATATAGCCAGTAGGAAATATCCCTGCTGGCTTTTTTTACGCCTATTCCTCACCTAATTAGCAAAGTCTGACATTGTCCAACTGTTGTTAGCCAGCTGTCAAGCAGATTTAATTCAATCACTTGCTTAGAATTCTTTTTAGATGAACAACATCTGAAAGGAAACTAATGGAAAACTTTAAAGAACTTATCCCAGCAAACTCTATATCTGTGCAGCAACTTGCTACTGCATGGGGCAGGAGCATCAACCAGATTTATTGCTGGATCAATGAGGGTGTGGATATACCTGGTGGAAGTCAAAGGGTTTATCTGCGAGCAGTTCGCATCGGCAAAAAATTTGCCATCACCCCCAGTCAAGCTGCGGACTTTATCAAAGACTGCAACCCAACCCCAGAAGCAACCAAGGAAATCAAAGGCAAAACTAAATCCAAGCTGGACTCGGCAACCACAGCCGAAGCTCTCGCTTGGTTACAGAGTTAACAAGGAGGTTACATGACACCAGCGCAAGTTCAGCTAATGCTCGAACTGCTAACCAAAGCTAACGAGTATAGCAACCAACTACACCCTGAGAACACTGACCGAGAGCAAAAGAATATTGAACGGAGGTTTAAAAAAACTTTGGAATCCATGTGTGAATATCTGGCAGTGATGACCGAACCACCATCAGGAGGCTATGGCAATGGCACTGATTCTAAAACGATTTGATGATGAAGTTATTCTAGTGCGCCATGAGGCTGCACCCACCGAAGTTTTGCAGATTTCCATCAGGCGAAATGACACTGATGGCAGTTTTAAAGTTGCGTTAACTGGCCCGATAAGCTTTGACATTATCCGAGGAGAACTAAAAAATGACCCAAGTAAAACCAAGAAGTGAATCTGCTGCCAAGGCAGATCAAGTCCTGATCCAAGGGGATCTAACCAGCCTGAGCGATGAGCAAAGAGCATCTTACTATTTGCGGGTATGCGATAGCCTAGGGCTGAACCCACACACCCATCCTTTTGAGTACATCAAGCTATCTGGCAAGCTCACCCTTTATGCCACTAGAGCTTGCAGTGATCAGCTTAGAAAGATCAATGGGGTATCTATTGAAATCATTTCTAAAGACTTGACGGATGAGATCTACACCGTAGTAGCTCGAGCAGAAGATACTGCTGGAAGGCGAGATGAATCCTGTGGGGTTGTTTCGCTTAAAGGCTTAACAGGTGAGACAAGAGCTAACGGAATCATGAAGGCTGAAACCAAGGCTAAGCGCAGGGCTACGCTGAGCATCTGTGGTCTTGGCTGGCTGGATGAAACCGAGGTGGAAAGCTGTGGCACTAAGGTAGTAGCACCTAGCCCATCAAGACCCATGCTAACCATGAATGAACCCAAGCAAGAAACCATGCTGAGTAATTTCAGAAGGTTGCTGCTAAGTGTTGACACCCAGTTCCCTGGCACCATGCAAAAGATGCTAGTTCATTATCAGTGTGACTCGGTGGAAATGATGACTGATGAAATCATGATTCAGGCTACAGAACTTTTGAATGCCAAACTTAGAAAGGGTGGTGCTGTATGAGCTTACTAGATCTAGCTTCAGGAGCTGCTGTGTTGAGGTTCTGGATGGAGAAGGACACCATTACCGAAGAGGGAGAACTTAACCCAGTCATTGATGAACTGTTTGAAGAGCTGGAAGGGTCCATCGAAAACAAGGTGGAAGCTTATTGCAGAATCATTAGGGAACTGGAACTGACTGCAGAATCCAGAACAGCAGAGGCTGACAGGATCAAAGCCCTGGCTGTTACAGATGCCAACGCAGCAAAGAACATGAAGGGAAGGCTGGTTTATTTCTTTGGATTACAAAACATCAAGAAGATGGAAACCCAAACCTTCAGGCTTTCGATCTGCGCTAATGGTGGTCATGCTCCTATTGAAGTGACAATCCCACCCGATCAACTCCCAGCAGAATTCCAAAAGCTGGAAATCAAACCAAACATGGAAACAATCAGGGAGGCTTTGAAAATGGGCACCTTCCTAATTGGTGTTACTGAACTTGCCCGTGGCACACATTTGAGGATTAAGTAATGACTGTATCTGGTGAACCCGATTATGAAAAGCAAGTGGATCTGAATTCTAATTTTAGAAGCACCAAAGCTTCTGACCTAGAGGATGGCACCTACCTTGGTAGGGTTGAAAACGCATGGATCAAAGAGGTCAGTTCCCCTGTCACACCCTCAGGGAAACAAAAGGTCTTTGAGATTAACCTGGTGGTGGATGGCAGGTCTGTGCAGATCAGCTACTGGCTAGCCTCTGATGCCAACATGAAACGCTGCTTAATCAATTTGCAGAAAATTGGTTTTGATGTTCCGCAGTGGGGGCCGATGTTTGACCGACCCTACCTGGTTGAAATGGATAAGGCAGGGCTAGCGATGCGGGGCAAGACCCTGAGTTTTAGAAGAGATACCAATGGGCAATACAAGAATGTCACCCTTATGGCCTTGAGTGCGGACAGCATCCCCAGTCAGCCATCGGAAGATGACCTGCCCTTTTAGATACCCATTAGGGGTGGCGGGGTAACTCATGCTCCGAGACCTTTTGATGGGGCTGCTGTCACCCACCCAACAGCAGCAATAATATTCATGCGCTTCAGCCTGGTTCGAGCCATATGAGATATACGGCCAAGTAACACACCTGACTTGTTGTCAGAACTGACCAGGCTGATTTTATATCACGGAGGATTTTAAAGTGGATCTGATCGAACTAGGGAACACCAGTTTTCCACCGGACTTTCAACAAGAACCCAGCATTGAAACTGTAGCAAAACTTGCCAACATCATGCTGGAAAATGAATGCTCCAAGCACATCCTTAAAGTGCAGAACATGGTGGTTACTCTGCGCAATGGTCATGTAAGCTTTGATCTGCTCGCACAGGTGCAGGGTGGGGTGAATGATGGGCTTAACATTCTCTACCCCATGACGATCACCGACATGGATGGGCTGAAACTCTGGGCTACCCAGATGACCTGCCTAGGAGCAAAGCCCTGGGAACTTGGCTATGGTCAACCCCTGTCCTTCGTTGAGGGTTGGGATGTTCTGAAGGCTGAGCTTAAGGATCAACTGATAGTTAGCCTAGCCACTCATTCTGTCTGTATTTATTTTCGTGCCAGTTACATCCTTTACGATGCTACCTGCTCTGAGTGCGTTAAAACCAGCCCACACTTCTGGTCGATCACAGACCTTGAGATGTGGCTGAATCAAAAGGAATGGCTGGAATTCCCTGCTGAAGTTGGGGTGAAATATTTCTGCAAGAAATGTACCCGCAAGATTTTAAAATTCTAAGAAGGAGAGATGACATGAATGAAAAACTACACCTACCCAACCCAGAACGATTGGCAGTATCTGCTAAGGAAGTTGCCAGAATGTTAGGCATTGGAAAGTCACAGGTGTTCAAACTGCTTCATGAAGGCCAGTTCCCTGAACCAATTCCCTTGGGGAAAAGGAATCCAAGATGGCTGATTTCTGATTTGGAAAAGTTCTTGGCATCTGGTGGAACCAACTATGAAAACCAAGGGGCAGCACCACTATGAAAGACCAGCAAACTTTCTTACCCTTTATGAAGGGTGATGGCTCAGCGATCAAACAAAACATCCAGCACCAGATGGAAGATGAACCAGACATTTTAAAAGAAGGACAGATGAAGGTGATTAAGAGAGCCTTAGAAACCTATCTGGACATCAGGTATTCTTCTAGGCGATTGCTTCTTCAAGAAGTATCAGCACACATAGATTCCTATGTTCAGAGATGGATTGAAGCAAAGTATCGAACCAATCGTCAGATATTAAAAACTAAAAGGCCTAAACAATGACTAGCCAACGCATCCCACATTTACCACCAGACGAACATGAAAACATCAGCGCATTCTTTGAGAGGTGCTCTGACCTAATCAAGGAACGAGCATCTGAGTATGAACCCCCAGCAATTAGCCTGGCTAAAATCGCATTGCACTGGCAGACCTACACCGACTGCAAAACCACTCCCTACGATGTTGCCATAATGATGGCACTGTTAAAAATCGCGCGACTTTCTAAAGGGCATCATCAGGACAGTCTAGAAGATGCAGCAGCTTACTTAGCAATCGCAAACAGTCTAAAGGAGTAATCCACTGCACTGGGCCACCTCATCCTACCTGGGAATGAGGCAAGGCTGGTTAGACTTTGCAGTGGGTTTTTATCACAAGGTGGGGGAATTACCCCACCCATAAATAAAGAGAGAAACATGAGCTACAAAATACGCAACTGGGAGAACTACCAGCACTTCAAGAATGGTTCACGGAATCCACCATGGATCAAGCTTTACAAAGACCTCCTGAATAACCCTGATTGGCATGAGTTAGATGGTGACTCATGCAAGGTGCTAATCATGCTCTGGATGGTAGCCTCCGAGAACAGCGGTAACCTGCCTGATTTGAAAAAGGTGGCTTTCAGATTAAGGATGAATGAAGCCAAGCTAACTAAGGTAATTTCAGGGCTTTCTGGCTGGGTTTTGCCCAACGATATCAACATGATATCATCACGATATCAAGATGATATAGCAGATAAGAGTAGAGTAGATGAGAGTAGAGTAGATATAGAAAAAGATGTAGATGTAGATGTAGAGGTAGAGCATAGTTGTTCAGAACTGGAAGCCAGTTCCAAACCCTATGGCGATTTTGGTGAACCCCCAATCACATTTCCCACCAAAGGAACCCCTGCAGAATGGGTACTACCTATGGGGTTATTTTATGAGATTGAATTAACCTTCAAGGATGCCCCTATTTTGGATTGGATCAAACAGGCAAGGCTTTGGACCATTGCCAACCCAACCAAGCAAAAAACAGCAAGAGGGATGCCATCCTTTTTGATTGGATGGGTTACCCGACAGAATGATAGGCCAGCGCAGCCAAGAAGCTTTCAGGCCAATGGCAAAGCCAAACCCAATCTTCAAGAAGCCTTGGCAGCAATGCCCAAGGGATTTCAGTTACCACAGAGAGGCCAACCGTGAACATCACAATTAATGCAAACCAACCTTATTTCGACTGGCCCGATTGGATCCAGTTTCATTCAACTTTTTATGGCTGGGATGGCGAAAGGGAATTAAAAATGCTACTCGCATGGTCAGTCTATTTTGCATCAGAGGGTTATGGACCTGAAGAACTGCTTGCAGCTTCAAAGGATCTGACAGGGGTCAAAATATTCAAACGAGAGGAAACCATTCACGAATTGGAAAAGGCTTTGCGGATCCGCAGGGAGAACTACCGCAGGACTACCAAACATGAGATGGCTGATTGTTCCATGTGTCGTGGCACTGGTCTAGTTCTGGTACCTTTCCTTAGCCATGTTAAGAATGGGATCTGGTCAAGTAAATCAAAGTGCTGGGTGAGCTGCATCTGCATCAACTCCCTACCATTCAAAACCAGTGCATCAGGTGAAGGAAAGAAATCCGTCATGACCTTGGAAATCTATGAGCTAAAGAATCCAGACTGGATGCGACAGATGGCGCAGTGTGAAGAGAGTGAGCGCAACCTGGCTAAAACCATTAACGAACTAAACCCCAATGGCAACAAGCCACTGGATGATATTCTTGACCGCATCACCAAACGATTCAAAGAAAATCCAGTTGCAGAACCACCACCCAAAATGATTGTTGATGCATCTGTTCGGACTTATGGTTAGACTCTGCTTAGGGATGGATCCCGTAACAGGAAAAGGAATCCATCTTGCTTAGCACCGTTCAATTTAATCACAATGATACTGCCCTGCTTTGGATGGCAGGCAGTGCTAAGGCTGAGTGGTTCAGATCACATCGATGGCCTAACACCAAGACTCCCAAGCTCGCATCCTACAACCTCACACCCGATGAGGAACAGCACTACATGCAGTTCATTGGGCTGGCAGGTGAAGCTGCCATCCATCGGATCCTCTATGGTGATCTGCATAGGTTTTGGATAGCGCAAGGACTGCAACAGAAATCACACAGGGGAGATGGTGGCAATGATCTGCCAGGGCTGGACATCAAATGTGCAGACATGATCGGTGGGAAAGTTCCCAACCTTCTGATTCAAGCAAAGCTAATCAAACCCGAAACCATTTACATCTTAGCAATCGCTTCAGTGGATGAACCCAAGAAGCCTGAACTGCTCGAGGTGAAGGTGCTGGGCTGCATCAGGGGTAGTAGTGCCAGAGTGCATGGATCTATCGTTGAATTCCATTACCTCAACTACCTAGTATCAGCCGAACAGCTAACCCCTATTGATGTGCTGAAGTGGCCAGAGTTAGCAGGAGATCAACAACTACAATTTGCAGATTGCTCACCTCATGCACAGGATGGGGTATGAAATTGCAGCTACCCATTCCACCATCGGCTAACCACATATTCCGAGCTACTAGGCGAGGTCAGGTGTATAGGTCCAAGAAATACATCGACTGGCACCACGCTGCTGAACTCATGGCATTGGCAACCAAGCAGGGCAAGCCAATCAGCCCACCCTATGCGGTCACCATGCTGATCATTGGTGGTCAGGGCTGGCGCAAGGATAGAGATTTGGACAACATCTGGAAGCCAGTGCTTGATCTGTTGCAGCACATCCATTTAATCAAAGAGGATAACTGTCAACACATAACCCGATTGGTTGTAACCTATCAGCCTGGGGATGGTAGACCCGCAGAATGCCATCTGACGATTGGAGCTGCCTGATGCCTTGGGATCCTAAGCCACACAACCCAGAAGGGAATGGGAAGAAAAAGAAACAGCACCCATCCAGACCTGACCGCAGACATCGAGGGTATGACCACACCTGGTCTAAGATCCGATTAGCGGTACTCAGGGAAGATCCTGTGTGCGTTAAGTGCTTATCACCTGCCACAGTAGTGGATCATATCAAGCCCCTCAAGGATGGTGGCAGCAATGACAGGCTAAACCTTCAGCCTATGTGCGCATCATGCCACAACAGCAAGACATGGCATGAAACATGGGAAAAAAAGATAGTTAGGAAGAAAAAGCCCTGAAAATCAACATGACAGATTGACAGGGTAGGGGGGGGTCGAGAAATCCGACAGGTGTACAGAAGTACCCTCTCGTAAAGTCGCACGATTTTGAACCGATTTTTTAACCGATTTTGAAAGGATATGTATGAAGCGAGGGAAGAAGCCAATTAAAAGAGTCTTGATATCTCAAAAAGCTGATCCGAGACCAGGCACAATTAATCCAAACCCTGTTGAATGGAAAGTTACTGACCCAGTGATGCCCGACTGGTTAGATAAAGTTGGAAAAAAGAAATGGCTCGAGTTGATGAATGGATTAAAGCCGATGGCAATTTTATCACCAGTGGATTCAGATCTGATTGCTAACTACTGCGCCTTGTATTCTCAGGTGGTGAGATGCCAGCACAAAATAAATGAGACAGAAGGTTTCATCGAGACTGCAGGTGGCAGTGTGAAAAGTCATCCAGCAGTGGATCAGTTCACCGCACTTTCATCACGCATGCTAGCCATGGGAAAATGCCTGGGCTTATCACCACTGGCCAGAGTTAAGTTAGTGGCAGATCCACAGGTGCAGGAAAAAAACTGGCTGAGTGAAATCTGTGGAGTAGATGACAAGGAGGCTGATGAGTAAACCCGATCCCATGATAATTCCCTTTATCGAAAGAGCATTACGGCATCATAAAGGGGAGTGGGCAGGGAAGGGATTTAAGCTGCAGGGATGGCAGAAAGAAATCTTAAGAGAAGTATTCGGGAATGTGGACAAGCATGGTAACCGAGTTATCAGGCA
>Ga0208088_1000029_pt1 | contig 25645 bp, 23 predicted proteins | sample LakMenEpi02Apr12_FD_150661 | JGI IMG/M metagenome (GOLD analysis project Ga0208088, IMG submission 150661) | Freshwater microbial communities from Lake Mendota, WI - 02APR2012 deep hole epilimnion (SPAdes) | ecosystem: Environmental > Aquatic > Freshwater > Lake > Epilimnion/Euphotic zone ...
TGCTTTTTATCGTCATCTGAACTTGATGAAGAACTTGATGAAGAACTTGATGAAGAACTTGAATAATTATCTCGTCTAGGCATTCTATATATTATATATTTTTATAATTATTTTTGTACAAAAATAATTATAAAGTTTTTTATATTATTTTTGACAATTATTTTAAATCATTAATAATTTCAATTAATATATCACCATACCAACATTCTAATGTTTTATGTTTTATCTTTTATGTTTTAATATATTAGATATTTAGATAATTGTTACTGTTGAAGCGACATCTTTTTTTATAAAATTAAAATTAGATTTTCCTATATTTATTTTATTATAACATCTTGCTTTTAATGATATATCTTTTCCATCAAATAAATTATCATCGAATTCAATAATTGACCAATCTCCTAAAATAACTATATTTGATAATGAAAAATTTATATAAAATTGTTTCATTATCTCTTTATTTTCAACAAGTATTTTATTTCCATCGTAATCAAACACATAATATCCATTTACTAATGTTGTTCCATCTGTATATGAAATTCTATTTTCAATATATTCTGGTGACCAAATTCTTAATACATCATTTGTTAAATTTACTAAAATAGGAAGAGATGTTATAATTTCATTATTTTTGATAAATAACGTTGTATTGATACATTTAATTTCTATAGTATGAAAATTTGCTGGATTATCTTTAGTAAATATACATTTTATAACTTCAAAATCGTATTCAGGTTCTTTTTCTAAAAATTTTTTATCAGATAATAGTTCAACAATCTGTTTAGGTTTTTCATCTTTAATAATTATTTCTTGTATTTTTTTAGTTGATGGATTTGATTTTTGTATAGACAAGGCCATATAAATAGGATCTGAATTTATTGAACTATTAGGTAGATGTTTTTCCAATAATTCAATATTATCTTCATTTGAATCTAATTGTGTATATTTATATCTGCTATTTTTTAACATCTTTAATATGTTAATTTTATTATAAATAAAGTTAAATAATCATATATATTTCAATATTTTATTTTTTATTATCTAATTGTAATGCAATTGGTATATTTTCCTTTTTATTATCTCCTATTAATTCAATTAAATTCAAATTAAAACCAACATCATCAGGTTTTACATATAATTGTTTTACATTTTCAGCAACTACTTCAATTCTTTTAGATCTGAGAGTTTCCAAATATATTCTCATTTTATCATCAAGTGATATTTCTAATCCTAATCCATCAAAAAACATTTTAATTTTTGCTCCTTCTGATTCACCTTGTGTTCTATTTTCTAAATCCATATTCTTCATTCTTTGCAATAATAAACTATTTCTATGTGTCTCAATAGAAATTTCACCTTCTATTTCTGCAACTCTTTTATCATTATCACCTCTCTGTTTTTCAAGATTACCAACTCGTTCAATTTTTGTATCAATAATTGCTCTATATGTTTTCTCTACACCAGGATCAGCACATTTTTTTTCTAATATATCAATTCTTGATACTTTTACTCCTCTCATCTCATAGAAATGAAGATCTTCATCATATATTGATTTGACCAATTCTGAGGTTGAATATTCCATTAAATCTTTTGTTGTCATTTTTGATGAAATACTTAATACTTGACTTCTTACATGATTACAAATATCCTGAGGGGGATCACTTGTTGCTTTAACCATTCTTTCAATATTTTCAATATTCCAATAGACATTCACAACCATTTTTATTTCTACATTATCACATGATCTTACTGAAAATTCAAAATCCATATCATGTGGTCTTATATCAAATATTTCAACCTTTGTATTTTTTTCAATAGCTCTATTTCTATCAGTAGACCACATTTGTGATAAAATACTACAGAAAGGTGGTAAAAAGAATCCCTTTTCTGTTTCGCCTGATTTAAAAAATAATTTGCTTTCTTTATCAATTAAAACCATTCTTTCATATGTTGCAAGTTTTATCATTTTTCTTACCTCAACTATATCAATATTAGCTGCTGGTATATATTTTTGTGGTATTGTTATCAATTCTTCTACACCTGTTTGTGTATCTCTTACTAATACTGCATTATTTGCATTAACTGTAATAGCTGTTCTAATCTCTATATTAGCATCTTTAATAATAGATTCATATGGATTAAGCATAACTACATCTGGTCCTGATACGATTCTCATAATACCTGTATTTTTATCTATAATTTTGATATATTGTAACATATTTAAATTTATTTTATTTAATACAGATGAACATTGTTCATAAGGACCTAAGGCAAATGTCAAAGGACCACTTTTTATTTCAATATGTCCTGTACTTGTATCAGTTATATAAATATATTGATTATTATTTAATATAATCTTATTTGTTACTTGACCACATGATTCATATGGTAATGGCATATATAATGTAGGTCCTTCAACTGTTTTTCTTTGCCCAGTCTTTCCATTAGTAACTATAATAAATTGCGTATTTAATAATTCTACTTTATTTTTTGGTTGTGATATAGTTGCAAATGGATCTTCTTGTTGATATATACATGGTCCAGATATATGTTCAATAATATCATCATTGTGTACCGAATCTCCCTGATCAGTTTTCATATGTAGAATCTCTAAATATTGTTCTGCATTTAATACAATTTTTTTGATTTCTTTTACATCATTCCATACACCATAATATTTCCATCCTGGTCCATGCACCATCTCTCTTTTAGTATATCCTACAATTAATAATGATGTATTTTGATCAAGCGCCGAACAACAATTACCCATATTTCTATTTATAGAATAAATTTGTTATTAAATGATAAAATGTGTTATAATTTCAATTTTTTCATATTTCTATAAAAAAACTATTGTTATTGTTATTGTTATCATTATTATTATCATTATCATTATGTGGTATTAAATTATAATTATTTAATATTGAATAATCTATTTTATATAAATTTTTTGAATATTCAATAATAAAATGACTTAAATTATGAGATATATTTTCTATACAATTCTTATCAAAATCTAATGTTTTTAAATTATGTAAATATATTATCCAATTAGGTATTGTAGTTAAATTATTATATGATATATCAAATTTTACTAATTTTGGTAAGAATTTAAATTCATCTGGAAGATTGTCTATAAAGTTATATGATAAATCTATTTCTTTGAGATTTTTTAAATATTTTATGTCTGGTGTTATTGTTCTAATAGAATTTCTGTATAATATCAAACTTTCCAAATTAATAAGACTTTTTATTTCAGATGGTATTGATCTTATATCAGAATATGTTATTTGTAGTTTTTTTAAAGTTGTTAATGTAGAAATTATTGGAAATATATTTATATTATTAAAACTGTAGCTATATGTAAACTCTTCTAAATTTTTTAAATATTCTATTTCATTCGGAAAATTTGAATGTAATCTTAATATCTTCAAATTAGTCAAATATTTTAAATTTGTAAAATCAATGTTAATTTTTTCTTTATTATAAAACCATTTTTCTAATATATCCTTCTCATATTCATATATTGTTAATATTTTTAAATTTGGCAAACTTAATATTTCTATTGGTATTGATTTTAATCCTGTTGTATTAAATGTTATCTCCTCTAAATTTACTAATTGTTCTATTTTTTTCATATCAAATGATTCAATTACTTTATTTAAATATAATCTCTTTTCAGAAAAACATACTGTAAATTTAGGATCCCCATTGAAACATATATTTATAGCCATAAATTAGTATATTATGTGTTATATTATTATGTTTATTATATATTGTCTTATTTTATCAATATTTTTGTTATTTTACTATTTAATTTAGAATCTTTAAAAATTCCCTATAAAAAGTTGATAAAAATTGGACTTATATAAGAATACTTAAAGATTATAACAATTATACTATTTATATGCCACCTGAAAAGAAAGATATACTAAATGTTGTAAAAAATATACTTGATAAAGATAATAAAATAAAAAATAAAGCAAAAAAAACAGTTAATAAAACAGTTGAAAAAAATACAGCTGATCAAGAACTTAGAAAAAATAATGCTTTAAAAGATAAATTATATTATATAGATTCTGAAATTAAAACTGATGCTAAGAAAAAAGTCAAGAGATACTTCAGTATTTTAGGTACTACGGGGAACGTATATAAGGTATGTTTACAAGTAGATAAAATAGGATGTAATTGTAGTGATTACATATTCCGTCACCAGCGTTGTAAGCATATATACTTTGTTCTAATAAAGATGTTAAAATTTGATGACATCAATAAGGAATCATTTACAGCAGAAGAATTTGAGTTATTACTTAATAAAAAGGATATTACAAATGGAGTAACTGCACCAGCTGATATTATGCTTAAATATAAGAACCTAAAAGATGGAACATTATCTGTTGTTGAAATAGAACCTAAATTACAAGATAATTGTTGCATATGTATGGATGATTTATTAAATGGTGAAACATGTGTTCATTGTAAATATTATTGTGGTAAAGCATTACATGAAGAGTGTTTTACATTGTTTAACAAAAATAAGAAGGATAAGATAAAATGTTTAAATTGTATGCATGATTGGAATGTATTACCAAATGTAACTGTTGGAAAGAACGGTGATTATGATAATCTATTAATGTCTTGAAAAGTTGATTTATAAAATATTATTATCATTTTATATTATTATTGCAATATCAAAATGATATGTCAGATAAAATAATGACATATGAAGATAGAATAATAGAAATAAATGATGATTTTATAAATCAATGTTATTCAAATATTGAAAAATATGGAGATAAAACTATAACTATCGAAAGATTTTATGGAGGATTTATGGTTATAACTAAATCAGAAACAAGAGGTATTGATATAAAAAATATAGCAGATATATTAATGATAAAAGTTAATTATCCTGAATATGTAGAAGAAAAACTTAAAAATAATAATTATTCATATATTATGTGGAATGAATCAGATAATGATAAATATATATCTAAACTAAATGAATTAGGTTATGATATAATAATAATATTTTCATATCATTCTGATATGAAAATATGTCATATAATTATTGATACATATATGCCAAATATAAAAGATGATACTGTTTATATTTAAAAAGATTGAAGATTTTAAATTCTAAATTAATTAGTTTTTATAATATCATTACAATTATGACAACAATAGAAAATAATTGCAATTATGACAACAATAGAAAATAATTTAATTTATCTTTCAAATACAAATGTAATTACTTGGATAATTTTATATTCTGAAATAGAAGCATTTAAATTAGCAAAAATATTAAATTTAAATATAATAAGAAAACCCAATTTGTATATTATCGCATGGCGTTCACGTGATAATAAAAAAAATGAAAATAAATTAATTGATGCAGGTTTTATAATTAATTATAAAAATAAATTAATTGATAATGATAATACAATTTATATTTAAAAAATTGATTTATTTTTATACTATAATTACTTAATATAATTATAATAATGATATAAATGACAATAATAGAAGACTACTTAATATATCACAATAAATATACAAAATTATATGGTGACAAAACTATTATCATATATGAAAATGGATCATTTATTGAAATTTTTAGATCAGTATCAATTGAAAATAATTTAGAAAAATTAAGTAAAATTTTAAATATAATACATAAACATATATTTTTTGAATCTATGTATGATTGTATCGGATGGCCAACTGTAGCAAATCAAAAATATATAAATAAATTGGTTGATAATGATTATATAGTTGTTTTAGTTAAAATTGTAGAAAGAAATATACAATATAATATAATAAGACGAGAAGCAACTAATATATATTTTCCATTGTCATATAGTGAAGATAAAATAGAAGATAAAATAGAAGATAAAATAGAAGATAAAATAGAAGATAAAATAGAAGATAAAATAGAAGATAATACAATTTATATTTAAAATATTAAATTAATTAATAGAGAACCTGAAAGATTTGAAAATAAAATAGTAAAATATATATGAACCTGATACAAATATATATGATGATAGTGTTGTGTATATTTAAAAATTGATTTATGTTATAATTGCATTATTAAATATAAATTTAATTAATAAAAATGGAACAATCATACCATGAAATTATTCGTGAAAAATATGTTGATTTATATGGTGAAAAAATAATAGTTATATATCATAAATGTGGTATGAATAATCAATGGTATTATCAATATGTTGCATTAAAAAAAGAAGGAATATTTTATGATATAAAAAAAATATTGAAACTTAATAAAATTTATCATCGGTCATCATACTGTATAAATCATATTTTTGTTGTATTAGATGATTTAGAATATAAAAAATGTATAAATGCCATTACAAAAGAAAATTATACTATTATTGTTATAGAAGATTATAATACAAAAATAGAAGTATATTATCCTGACAATATTGTATTTATTTAAAAAATTGATTTATAAAATACATAACATATATATACATATATATATAAATTGTTAAATGTCAGGACAGGTATATAAAAAAGTAGTTATTGCAAATAAAAATAAAAATGGTGTAGTAAATTGTTGTATAGCAGATGTTTTGTTTGATAATATTGAATTAGATATAAGTAATTTAAAGAATGTAAAACAGTTAGGTTATGTTAAAAATTATAATGAACAAGAATTTATAGAAAAATATAACAGTAAAGGTCATATTGTATTAATAATACCAGAAACTGAAGAAGGTCAATGTGCAATATATTTTCCAGATAAAAATTGATTTATTTAATATAAGAGTATTATTATAAAAATATTAATAATAATTATTTTATGTATGTGACTCCAGCATATTATTCTAATGTTGAAAAATACGAAAAAATATATGGTATTAAAACATTTGTTATTTACTATTTTTCAGATTTATATCATGGCTATTATGATCGTATAAAAGAAGGGTATATCGATATTGAAATTATATTTAATAATTTAATAGGAACAACAACTGAATATGTATCTAAATCAATTCGTGAAAATGGAGAAGTTAATTCTTTTCATTGGTCTAAAAGTCAACATAAAACTATTATAAATAAACTTATAGAAAAAGGATTTACTATTATTGTATTAAAAAATAATATAGTAATAGAATCATATAAACCTGGAATAAATATAGAAAAAGTAGATAGTGATGATAATATTGTATATATTTAAAAAATTGATTATTTATTTATCTTTATTGAATATATTTAATATGCACATTTATATGTCAATATCAGACCAATATTTTGATAATAATAAAAAATATGAAAAACAATACGGATATAAAACAATAGTTATTTATCCAAGAAATAAAAAGTTGGTTGGAAAAGAATATTATGTTTGTATAAATACTTATTTTAATTTAAAAGATATATTTGATGATTCAGTAAAAAATAAATTTTGTAGTTATGAATACCGTTATGTTTATCCTTGTGTTATGTGGATTTCATTATATCATGATAAAATTATAAAAAATCTTATTGATAAAAAATATACTATTGTTTTATTAAATGACAGTGGTGGTATAAAAATATATCAAGCAAATAGCAATGAAAAGAAATAAGTAGATGATGATAATGTTGTGTATATTTGAAATTATGATTTATAATTTTTTATATAAAACATACATAAAGATTTCAAATATATAAAAGTATATATGCACCATAAAATATTTAATAATATAAATAAATTTGATGATTTTATAATAGAAATATCAAAATTAAAAGCAAATGAAAAAGGTTATATGTTTGAATTACTAATAAAGTATATTTTTTTATTGCATCCTAATTATAGAAATATAACTAAACATATATATTTATATGCAGATATACCACAAAAATTATTAAAAAAATGTAATTTACCTGATAAAGATAAAGGTATTGATCTATTATTAATTACTAATGATAATGAATATATACCAATACAATGTAAATTTAGAACTGATAAATTTAAAACAGTTAATTGGAATAATTTAGCGACTTTTGTTGGTCAAGCTTTTGGTGTTGCTAATTTTAAAACAGCAATATATGTAACAAATACGTATGATATAAATGAAGAAATATGTAGAAGTGATAAAATACAATGTATTTATGGTGAATTTTTTTATAATCTTAATGAAGAATTTTTTAATAATATTAGAAATTATATTGAAAATAAAAAGATAGAATATAATAAAATATTATTACGTGATTATCAAATTGAATTTTTAGCAAAAACAATTAAACATTTTAAAGATAATGATAGAGGTTTTGCTTCTATTGCCTGTGGTACAGGTAAAAGCATAATGTCATATTATGTAGATAAATTTATGTTTAATAATTTAACAATATTATTTGTTCCATCTTTATATTTATTATCACAAATTTTTAAAGATTGGGTAAGAGAATCAGTAGAATATAAAAATATTAAATTTCTATTGGTTGGTTCTGATACAGACATTGATGAGAAAAATTATAAAAGTAATGGTCTAATGATTACTACAGATTATAAAATTATAAAAGAAAAAATAGAATTGTATAAAAATAATAAATTAATTATAATATCAACATATCAATCATCTAATAAATTAAAAGATGGTTTAAAAAATAAAACCGTAGATCTTATTATATTTGATGAAGCTCATAAAACTGTAGCTGATAATTCTTATTTTTCATATGCATTGGATGATAAATATATAAAAGCAAAGAAAAGATTATTTGTAACAGCTACACCTAAAATTTACAAATCTAATGATGATAATATAGATGATACAAAAATAGTTAGTATGGATAATGATAAAATATACGGTAAAGAAATATATAATTATAATATAAGAAAAGGTATTGATGAAAAATTTTTATCTGAATATGAAATATTAGCATTAGCATTTACTACAGAACAGTTGAATAATTATAAATTAAATAATAAATTAGTCAAATTTGATAAAGAAAATATTAATTTTCACTATTTAGCTACTGCACTTATGATAAAACAATTGTTTAGTGAAGATAAAATAAGCCATTTATTAACATATCATTCAAATATTAAAAATTCTAAAGAGTTTACTGAATTATTAATAAAAATATGTGGTGATGATTATGATATAAATCATATTGATGGTTCTATGAGTGCAAAGAAAAAACAAAAGTTAATTAATGATTTTACTGCAAATAAAAAAAGTATATTATGTAGTGCGAAAGTTCTGAATGAAGGTATTAATATTCCTATTATTGATAGTGTCTGTTTTGTTGAGTCTAGGAGTTCATCTATTGATATAATACAATGTATTGGGAGAGCGTTACGATTGCATAAAGATAAAGATATAGCAAGAATATTAATGCCTATTATAAGGGATGAAGAGAAAGACAGCTCGTATAAGCCATTAATTGATTTAGTTAAAAATATTGGCGAATATGATGGTTCAGTGATAGAATATTTTACTTGCAAAAATAAAGAAAAAAGGAAATTAATTAATGTACAATCATATAAAAATGGTGGTAAAATTGAGAAGATAGGAGTAAATATTAATATTGATGATATATTGAAAGAGATGAAAACATATATTATAAATAAATATTATAAATGGTATGATAATTATAAAATAGTTATTAATTTTGTAAAAGAAAATTGTAAAATACCATCAAAAAAATCTAAAAATGATTTTGAAAAACAATTAGGACATTGGTGTAGTAATAATAGAGTAAATAAAATAAATAATAATTTGTCATGTGAAAAAATAAAATTATTAGAACAAATAAATGAATGGTATTGGGATGATAATGATGTATTTAATCTAAAATATAAAAATATTATTTTATTTACTGAAAAAGAAAAAAAATTACCATCTGAAGCATCTGCTAATATTAAAGAAAAAAAATTAGCAAGATGGTGTACACGACAAAGAAGAAATTATAAAAATAATTTATTATCTAATAATAAAATTAAATTGTTGGAAAAAATAAATGGTTGGTTTTGGGATAAGTTAGATAAATTTAATTTTAATTATAATAAATTAATAAATTATATTAAAATATATAATAAATTACCATCAAAATATTCAAAAAATGAAGAAGAAATTTTATTAGGAGATTTTTGTTATTTACAAAAATGTAAAAAAAGAGAAAATACCTTATCAAATAATAAAATTAAATTGTTGGAAAAAATAAATGGTTGGTTTTGGGATGATAATGATTTATTTAATTTATTTTGTAATGAAATTGATATATTTATTAAAAAAGGAAATAGATTACCTTCAATTATTTCAAAAGATAAAAAAGAAATAAAATTAGGTCGATGGTGTATAAGACAAAGAAATAATAAAAAAAAGGGAATTTTGACAAATGATCAAATTAAAATGCTTGAAAATATTGATAAATGGAGTTGGAATATAAGTAAAAGAAATCAATTTATGCCAACATATAATGAACTAAAAATATTTATTGATAAACATAAAAGACTTCCATTGAAACGAGCAACTAATAAAATAGAAAAAAAATTAGGATTATGGTGTACTGTTCTAAGAGCAAAATATAAAAATAACAATTTAAAAAATAATGAAATAGAATTACTTGAAAAATTTGATGTTTGGTTTTGGGATAAAAAAGATAATTTTGATAAAAATTATAAAGAGATTATAAAATTTATAGATAATAATAATAGATTTCCATCACGTTCTTTTAAGGATGAAAATGAAAAAAAATTATCAATTTGGATTAATAATCAACGTAAAAAATATAAAGATAATAAAACATCAGATGAACATATTAAATTATTAGAAAAAATAAAAGGATGGTATTGGGAAAATATTAATAATATAAACATATAATTTTTACTATTTAAATTAAACTATATAAAGAGAAATTTTATATTATATACCAATAATATAAAATGTCAAAAGACAAAACATCAACGGCAATAATTGATGAATATTTAAATTATCATAATACATATGTAAAAAAGTATGGTCCAAAAGTGATTATAGCATATCAAATCGGATCATTTAGTGAAATGTTAGCATTAGAAGATGAAGGTCCTGATCTAAAAACTATAGCAGATATATTAAATGTTGTTTTAACACGACGTGATAAACGTATTACAACCATATCAAAAAGCAATCCAATGACTTTGGGGTGGCCACTTGTGTCGAATGATAAACATATATCTATATTAATCAATGCCGGTTATACTGTTATAATGGTAGAACAAAATGGTCTTTCATCTAATGGTTTTAGACGCAAAGTAACAGGTATCTACTCCCCTTCAACATATATATCACCATCTAATACAACAATAGATACAAATTATTCAATTTCTATAATAATGCAATATGAAAAACAAAAAATAGGAGCAGATTTACTTTCTATAGGAATGAGTGCAATTGATATAACAACAGCCAAATGTTTAGTACATGAATCGCATTCAACATCAATAGACAATGAAATAGCATTAGATGAATTGTCAAGATTCATAGCAGGAACACAGCCGAAAGAGATTTTATTATACCATAAAAATATATCTAAAATAGATGATATAATTGATTATTTACAAATCAATAAGGATATATTAAGATTAAAAACATCATATGATCAAAAATATGAAAAAATATCATATCAAAATGAATTTTATAAAAATGTATACAAAAATAATACATCACAATTAACCCCAATTGAATATCTTGAATTGGATAAATTTTTAATTGCATCAACATCATTGGTTTTATTAATGGATTTTCTAATTGATCATAATAATAATCTTGTTGATAATTTAAATGTACCTGAATTTTTTATAGATAGTACACATTTAATTTTAGGCAATAATGCTATTTATCAATTAAATCTTGTCGAATCTGATTCATATAACTATGCAAGTAATACTAAATTTAAATCATTATATGATATTGTTAATAATGCATCAACTAATATGGGAAAAAGATATATCAAATCTATGTTAATATCACCATTAACCAATACAAATGAAATAGAATTTATTTATAATAATGTTGATTTAATGTTAAAGGATAATAGATATATTGAAGTTGAAAAGATATTATCAAATATTTCCGATATTGAAAAATTAAAAAGAAAAATGGGTATGAATTTATTACAACCTTATGAAATGAGCTATTTAATGAATTCTATTACTGCAATATTTGAATTAATAAATCTTTTAAATAATAAAGATTTTAAAAAGATTATACCAGATAAAAAAATATTAGAACAACTAAAAGGATTTCAAGACGAAACAAATAATCTTTTTATTGATGAACAATTAAAAACGAACATATTAAATAATATTAAAACATCATTTTTCAAACCAAAAATATATTCTGATTTAGATAAACTATTAGAATCTGCATCAAAAGATAAAGATTTTATGGAAAAATTATGTGGTGAATTTGCAAAGCTTATTGGAAAGAAAAATACAAATAATAAACCAGCAATAGCAGTACAATCAACAAAGACTGAGGGTTATTTCTTACTTATGTCATCAAAAAGATATGATGATATTATAGAAAAATTAAAAAAGAATTCAATAAAAATAGATGGTGAAATTATAACAGAAAAATCATTAAGATCAACAACATTAAAATCTAGAACAAAAGTATTTTTCGGAGAAAAGAAAGAAAAAATAGAAGATCAAACAATGGACGAAAAAATAGCAACATTAACATATAAATATTATATTGAAAATATGGAAAAGTTAAGTAAAAATTATAATGATATGTTTGATAAAATAATTTCATTTATCACAAAAATAGATTATTATAAATCAAATGCCAAAACAGCAAAATTATATAACTATTCAAGACCAAAAATAGTTAAAAAAGATTTTGGTTTTATAAATGTTAAAAAATTAAGACATCCCATAGTAGAAAGAATATTAGAACATGAATATATTCCTGCTGATTTCTCATTAGGAAATGATGATTTAAAAGGTATGTTATTATATGGAATCAATGCATCCGGTAAATCTATTAGTATGAAAGCAGTAGGTATAGCTATAATAATGGCACAATGTGGTATGTATACAGCTTCAGAAAGTTTAGAATGTTCTATATATAGATCAATTTACACTCGTATTACAGCAAATGACAATTTATTTAAATCATTGAGTTCATTCACTTTAGAAATGACAGAATTAAATGCAATTATTAAACGTTCTGATAAAAATATGTTAGTATTAGCAGATGAAGCTTGTAAATCAACAGAGCATATTTCTGGAACTGCTATTGTAGCTAGTACATTGATTAAATTATCACAATCACAATCATCATTTATATTTGCAACACATTTACATGAACTAACAAAATTAAAATCGATTAAAGAATTAAAAAATGTGAAACCATATCATTTATCAGTTGAAATAGACAGAAAAACAAATACATTAATATATGATAGAACTTTAAAAGAAGGATCAGGAGAAGCGATATACGGTATAATAGTAGCTGAATCAATAATAAAGAATAAAGAATTTATTGACAATATAAACATGATTAAAAATGAATTAATGGAAACACATGATTCTTTAATATCGGGGAAAACATCTAATTACAATTCAGGTATATATTTATATAAGTGTGAATTATGTGGAACAACTGATAAGAACTCTGACTATAGACCATTAGAAACTCATCATATTAATTTTCAAAAAGATTGTAAAGATGGATTTGTTAAAATTAAACCACATTTAAAGAAAAATGATAAAGCTAATTTAGTTGTTGTATGTAGTAAATGTCATGATAAAATTCATACAAATGAATTAGTACCAGAGGGATATGTAATGACATCAAAAGGAAAGAAATTAAAAATGAAAAATTAAAATACTTAAAAAGTCCTTATATTTATAATATTATTAAATGTATAATTATATTGTGCTAAAAAATGGTGAAACAAATGAATTAAAACTTAAATATATAAATATGAGTGAAATGTATAATAAATTTAAATATGGAGATATAAATTATAAATCAATTTCATTTAGTAAAAAAATAAATATTAAAGATATATTTATTGATAAAAATATTTTTATAACTAACATAAAATATAAAAATACAAATTTAACACCAATAATGCAATTCAATAATAATATTATAAATAATATGATTGTTAAAAATATGATATTGCCTATATTGGATAATATAGCATTAATAAATATACCAAATGAAAATGAAATAGAATATAATGAAATAGAATTTGAATATATTTATTATAATATATCTGAATATATGAATTTTTTTTGTTTAAATTATCAATGCATAATTCTTGATTCTGAATATTTTAAATCAAAATGGTTTATATTAAGTGATAAATTATATAAAATACCTATAACTTCAAATAAAATTAATGAAATACACAATAATTATAATAATAATAATAAAGATTATTATACTTATAGAAGTTTAAATTACCCATATCATTATCTAAATAAATTAAATATTATATCAGATATTGATAGTACAAATTTATATATGGAAAATGATAATTCATATTCAAATATTTGTAATGCAACATCTGAAGAAATGATAACATATATTAATTATGATCAAATTGATAATAATAGTAATAATTCTGAAATATATTTTATTATTCCACGCAATGCAGATTTAATTGAAAATATAACTATACCATACATTAATTCAATAAAAGATATAAAATTAAAAATTCATTATTATGGAAAAGATTATATAAAATCAATTAATTATATGGAAAAAAATAATGAATTAATATTAGACCTATATTTTTTTCCATTAATTTGTGCATTAGATTGTTATAAAATTTATTTAATAATAACTATTGATGATTTTGATGATCGAAAAAAATTTGAATGGTATAAAAGCAACATTATATATATTCAATCTGAAGATAGAAAAATATTAGCTGTAAATGGAGATAGTATTATAAAAAAATATTTTTCAAATGTATTAGAGTTAGATTATCAAATAATTGAGTTTAAAAATAATAATTATTTTGAAAATAATATAATTTATATATGACTCAAATATAGAAAAATAGGAAATATTTAATTTAAATTTTGGCATCATCGTTTATTATTTCTTGATATTTAGGAAGATTTTTAAGTTAATTTCCTAAAAATAAGTTTACTATTTCTAATTTACCATAATCATATGCTAATAAAAATACACATATAGCTTCATAATATAATAAATTATCTAAATCATATTTTTCAATAAATAAAAATTTTAAGTAATTACCTTACTTTCATCAATCATTTTTTTATAACTACAAAATTGTTCTTTTATTACGACTTCTGGATTATCAATATTAATTCTAGTAGAAAATTTTTTAGCTCTTTCTTTAATTATTTCAATTAAATTATTAATATTTTCATTACATTTTTCATTTCCATTATCTATAGTACTTATTCTATATAAGGGAGATGCAAGATATTCTACAGTTGTATTTTTAATTAATGTATTAACATCAAATATTTCCTTTATTTTATTTAATGCATCAGAATCTAAAACTATAAATTCTATATCCTTATACATTTCTACTGGATATATAATTATATGTTCCTTTAGATAGTCTAAATATTTATTTCTTATATCTTCTGGTATTTTTGTATCAGAAGAAAATAGAAGAGAATTATTACGCAGAATTTTATTATATTCCAATTCAATATCTATTTTTTGAAGTTCTTTCCCATTTGGAATTATTTTTAAAAATGTTTCTTCATAAAGTTCTGTACTATTCCAAAAATTTAATTTAATTAAATCATGTATAAAAAGATTTAATTTTGACATAAAAATATATTTTAATTTTAATGCTGGCCTATCCTCTTCTTTAATTTTTTTATAAGAGAGATCAACAGAAATAACCCCATTTTTATTTGTAGAATTTAAAACAATACATGCATATATTTCATCATGTTTAAATGCTTTTCTATAATCTTTTTTTTTTCTTGTAACTTCGGTCTGTAATACAAAACCTTGTATATTGTTATATTCTAATAATTCCATATAAAATCCCTTTTCAGATGATCCATTATCTGCTAGTTTAACATAAACTATATCATCAAGGTCTGGTATAGATTTTAAGTAATGTGTATTTATTTCCATCCTATTATATTGAATTATTTTATATTAAGACAATAAATAAATTATATTTCAATTTTTACCACTATAAAAAATTATTTAATCTAACATTACATCATTATTATGTACTTTAAAAATGACCCAATATGTATTTCTTTCTACATCATCTATTAATGATGATGACACCTTAATAGTTTCTGACATTTTATTCATTATTTTTTTCATATTTTTTATAAATAATAACATTTTTTTATTCCATTGATCTGATCTATTAATAGTATTAAATAATAAAATTGTATTATCTTCTAATTTAAAATATTCAGAAGAATTATCATTAATATGCCATTCATTGTCTTCAAAAACATCACCTGATAAGTAATTGTGATATCTTACTAAGTTAATTTGAAACTTTTCTATAAATAAATTAATATCCTGTATTTTTTCATTTGGATTTAAATTTAACAATTCATTTTCTAATACCTCTCTAATTATTGTTTCTCTTTTTAATACATTTTTATATAAAGAAAATAGAGTATCATTGTCTTTATCTTCAAGATTTAATTTATATGTTTCTTCTGCAAAAATTCTATTTTCATTTAATATTTCTGTATTAGAAGTTTCAATAGTTTCCATTTTTATTTTATGTATATTAAATTATATTAATATCTTTTTAAATAGATTCTATTTTTTCTTAGCTTTTTCTGTTTTAATTAAATTTACTGAACAATCATCATTTATTTTTATTTGTTCAATAGATTCTAATTCTCCTTTTTCTGAAACATATTTTATATTTTTACTTATTAAAACTCCATCTTCTATTAATTTCATAATATTTTTTTGTATTATTTCATGTTTTTTATCTGGATATGTTCTTTTTATATAATCTAATATCCTATCTTCTTTTTGAAAATCCTGCAATCTTGACCATTGTCTTTTATACATTAATTTTTCTGTACCTTCTAATTCTTTATCAAATTTTTGTATATTATTATCTTTTACAAGATTAACATCCTGTAGTTTTTGTAAAATATTTTTTATTACAACTTTTCTATAATCATCAGCAGTGTGTTGTAATTCTGAAGCAAATCTAAAAAGTTTATTTTCTGATATTATTTCGTTCATTTAGTAATCTATGTATTATATATACTTTTATTGTTTATATAGTTTTATGTTTTATAAGTATATTTATCAAATTTTTTTAAGATTTGATGCACTAATTATAATTCAATTTTATAATCATAATATATATTAATAATAGATAAATGGATAAAATAATAGATAAAATAAATACATATAATGACGAAACAATATATATATATAGTGCAATTATTTTTTTTTCAATGGTATATTTTTCAAGATATAATATTGGTATAAATGTTGTTTTTGGATTTTTTATTGGTATAATTATAATTAATATTATATTGAAACAAAAAATCGATACAGATGAAAATAGGAGAGAGGATTTGAAAACTAAAATATCAGTGATAAAACCAAAGCTAAATACTTTACAAAAAAGAGATGATATTGTAGATTATTTGTTTAGTATTCAGGAATTGTATTATTATAATCCTCAAGCATATAGTGAAATGGTACAATTATTAGAAGATTTTTATAGACTAGAAGATTTAGTATCTATTGGTGAATTAAATTTTGGATTATATTATGATTTGTTACAGGATAAAAAAAGATTAATATTAAATAATTTACAATCTTTAATAATATTAACACCAGAAGATAAAAGAATAGATTTAAAATTAGAAATGGCATGTGATATATTGGAAGATAAATTAAATAAAACATTAGATAAAGTATATTATATGTATAAGGAAAATATTCATAAAAATGGATATAATACAGATATTAAATTATTATCACCATTAAGTCCTGATGGAAGCAATAAATTTGATGATGTTTTTGATCAAAGATTTTCAAATATGTTTGAATTATATTAAAAAATATATAGTATATTAATATATATTAATATGCAAAGTATGAGTAAAATGGAATATAAATTTAAGAAACAGGATCCTGAATTATGTTATAAACCAGAAAAAACAGAATTTTCTTTTTATCAGATATGTTCTTTTAAAAATAATAATACAAAAAAATATTCGGTAAGAAAAATTGTATTTGATGAAAATAATGAAATTATAAAAATGTATGAAAATGAATATCCTGAAAAATTGTTAAATAAATTTATAAAAAAATCCCCCAAACATAAATATAAAATATATGCAACATCTGAATTAAATATGATAGATTTGCCTGCTAATGATCAGATATTAAATTCAAATTCAGAAATACTTAATAATAAATATGATTATACCGGTTTCAAACAGTTTTAAATTATTTTCTTTTTTTAATTATCTCTTTTTTTACTATTTGATTATCATTTTCTAGATTTTTATTATATTCTAACTGTTTTATATTTCTATCTAGATAAAACATTGGCGCTAATTCTTTTATAATTTGATTTTTTAAAGATAATCTATTTTTTAATTCATGTAGTATTACTTTTGCAACATTTACTAATTCTAATTTTTTAAGATAATCCATTTTTGTATTACTATATGATAATTTATTAATTTTTTCTATATATTTAATTAATATATCATTTACTTCATCTAATAAAGGATCTATTATTGATTGCTTTATTTTTAACCCCTTTTTATCATAAATCCATCCATCTTTCTTTTTAATTGTACTTCTTACTATATATATTAATCTTGATACATCTGTTGACCAAAATGTTTGATCCATCGGGTTTTCTGTTTTATATGCATTTTTTATAATATTGCATATATAATCAACAAATTTTTCATTACTATATAAAACAATTAATTTTTCAGCTACAAATTGTTCTGCTAATTCTGGACTTTCCTTTATCCATATTTTCATATCTGGTAATGCTCGTAATCCATTATCTATATATTTTGCCTTAATATCAACTTCAGCCATTTTTAATGTTTTATTATAATACATAGATGCGAATGTTATAGCATTCATATTACTAGTCTGAACAGCTCTAGTTTTTTCTATATTTGCTTGTTGTAAAAATTCAATTTGTTTATCCTTTTCATGTGATATTTCCTTTTTATGTTTTTTTAAAAGTGTTGTTTCTTTTTCATTATTTTCTTTCAATAATTTATTTTCTATTTTTAAAAGCTTTGTTTCTAGATTTTTTTTTTCTTCTAAAAATTCTATTTTTTGTTTTAATAATAAATTTTCAACAACTATATTATTTTCAATTTTATTAGAATTATTTGATATGTTGTTGTCGGTGGGTATATTCTTATTATCACATGTTTTTTTATGTCTATTTAAACTAGATTTTGAATTATAAAATTTAAAACAAATATTACAACAGAATTTATCTTCTGGTGTTATGTTTTTTATATGTATTTCTGATTTTAAATGTCGTGTATAATTCGATTTATTATTTGTTTTATAATCACAAATTTCACATATATATTCCATATATAATATAACTATATATTTTTTATAATATATAAAACGCAATGATTTTTTAATCATTGAAAAGTAATTGTGATATAAATATTCTATAACATAAAACTACATATTATATGTATAAAAATCTATAAAAAATAATAATATATATTAATTATTAATACATAAAATAATAAACAATAATTATTAAATCATTTAAAAGCAATAAATATATTAATTTATATAACATATAAATTATTAAAGATAATCAATGTTATGAGAATTATTAAAGATAATCAATGTTATGAGAATTATTAAAGATAATCAATGTTATGAGAATTATTAAAGATAATCAATGTTATGAGAATTATTAGAGATATTTAATGTTTGTTATAAAAAAGGAAGAAAAAATATATTTATTGTCACATGATATATATTTTTATATATAATATTATTAGAAAAGTATATCATATAACAAGATCATATATAAGTAGTCATTTATTTAATAAATAATTCTTGTCATGAGTTATACTTTTTTTATTTTTCAAATCATTGAAAAGTATTAATGATTATATTTCACACAACATACATATAATGATTTATAATTGTTATACATTTTTATATATAAATCATTTAAAGGTAATAATATACTTATTATATGTACAATAATTTATTTATGCTGTATTATATACTTATGTATTTTTAAAATCATTGATAAGTATATAATATAACAATGAATAAAAACATATATATGATACAATAATAGCACATAATATACTTTTTAATGATTTATATATGTATTAAAAGTATATTACATGACAAGAAAATCATACTTTTTCAAAATGTCAAAAAACACATTATTGTCATATCCTATACTTTTTGATTTTAAAAGTAACAAGCTTTATAATTTATGATATATTATCACTTTTGTAAATCTCTGTAATAAAAAAAATACAAAAAAATTAGAAAATTTATGAAAACAAAAGTGATAATATATAATAATTTAGTCAATGCAAAATATTTACTAAAAAAGAAAAATTTATAAATCGATTTTAAAACACACAACTTCTTGTGTGTTTATTTTTCACACCTATCAATATTTTATAAAACTACTATTTATCTCTTCAAAAATTATAAATTTAAATTATTATTATATATTATATATTATTACTTTTATAAATTATTATTCTAATATATATTAAAACTATTAAAAATATATATCTAATAACTATTAAAATTATACTTTAAACTTATCTATTAATATGATTACAATAATAGATTTTTAATGAAGATAATGAAAGTTTATGTTTTTAATGAAGATAATGAAAGTTTATGTTTTTAATGAAGATAATGAAAGTTTATGTTTTTAATGAAGATAATTAATATTCTAATTTATATATTTTCATAATTCATATTATCTTTGATACCATTCTTATCATTTGACATATGATATATATGAATTATTTTAGTATTTTCTGTTTTATTATCTGATTCATCCTTTGAATTTAACAGTATATTATAAATATATAAAATTACCCCTATTATTATAAATGTTATACCTAAAAAGAACAAACGATTATTCTTAAGTACAATATCTGTTGTAAATCTCAAAGCCAATATATCATCTATTATATCAAACCAAGTATCTTTAATACCTAATAAAATTTCATAAATATTATATTCATATATTTTTTTTGGAGGTAATGTTTTATTTAATTCTGCCAATTTTTGTTGGTCCTTTAATACCTGATCATTTTTTAATGATTGTTTATATTCTTGAAAATTTTGATTAAATTGATATATATCAAACTTTTTTTTTTCTTCAGTAGGTACTGGTTGTTGATCTTGATTAGTAAAATTAGATGTATTTGAAGTTGATGTATTATGTGAATTTGACATTATATATTATATATTATAAAAATTGAATTTATTATTTCTACTTAAAAATATATTATAACTATATATAATAAAAGATATGTTATTCATGATATGTCCAACCTGTGGTGAAATGTTAGGTAATAAAGAATTAGTATATATTGAAGAAATGAAAAAAGTATGTGAATCATTGGGAATTGATGATAATACTGTATCTATTGCTGAAATTGATACAACTGAAGAATATAAAAAGAAAAAACAAGCTGTTATACATAAATTAGTTAGAACCCCATGTTGTATAATGAGATTAATGAATTATATTGATAAAGTACATTTAATCAAGGGATAAACCTGCAGTTTTTGTAAATTGATCAACTATTTTATTTACAATAGTTTTTGTTAATTTTATATCAATATACACTATTTCTCCCTTTAAAAAATTAAGATAATTCAATCTTATTTTTTTTGTTCCTTTTTTTAATGTTTCATTTATATTGTTATATATAATATTATACATTAATAATTGTAAAATATGACGTAATGATATATCAGTAACACATTTTATTTCCCATAATCTATTTTCACTATCAATAATATCAATTTCACCCATCATTTCATATCCAGTTACAGTTTTCCAATTTTCTGAAAAATCTATTTCTGTATTTATAGCAAAACTTTTTATATGTTTAAACATTTTGTTATGTTTATCAATTAAAGATATAAATTTTCTTCCCTTATCTCTTATATGGAAATAATGTTGAGTTTCTAATGAATGTACAATTACCATAACATCAAATAATCTTGATCTCATTTTTGATAATAATTTACATGAATTATATTTTTCATAAACGGATTTTATCCAATCTTTTACATCTAAAATATGCCATTTATATGATCCATCTGTTAACATTGTATGTTCAGAGAAATTACATTCTCTATTAAAATTTGATTCAATATATGATGTAATTTTATTATCTAATTTATCTTTTTCCTTATCATATAAATCCCAAGTTAATCTATTTCTATTTATTAAAAACCAATCAATAACATAGGGGGGAACATTTGATAGCATATTTTTAGAATGTATAATATTTTCAATATCAGTATATTTTTTATGTGATCTATTATGTCTTATATTAGAATAACAATTAAATAAAGCTTCTGTAAATTTTCCTAAAAATATTGAGTTTTCAGTATTATTATTTTGTATGTATTCCTCTGGAAATATTTTTTTTATAGTTTTCATGTTTTTATTTATACCGTAGCCAATCAGATTTGCCAAATCATCTAATTGATATTCACTCATTTTATCTATTATTTTTGTTATGCGTTGTTCTATATCTTTTTTATGTTCTGTATATTTTATTAAGGAGAAATTAAAATATTCTAAATAAGTGGTCATTATTTTATAATATTTTTTCGGTATTTTAGAGAACCATTTATTTAAATTAAATTTTACTATACCATGTATATCATTATGACATGATGAAAATATAAACATATTTTTTATAGCTCTCGAACAACCTACATACAATAAATATCTATCATTATTATGTTTTTCTTTATCAAAATATCTTTTATTTATTAAACAGTTATTTGCATCAATTAATATTACATATTTCCATTCTAACCCCTTAGATCCCATATATGTTAATATATTTACATAACCCTTTTCAGGTTTATAATCTATTTTAGTTCCTGTATCATCAGTTGCCTCTTCATAAAATTGTTTGAATTTTATTCCTGCTTTATATAATATATTTGTAACAAAACATAAACCATTTGATTTACCATGTCCTCTCATTTTTCCTCTTGTTGGTGATAGAATAGCAAAATCACTATAATCTACTTTTCCATTTGTACTTTTAAATATTCCTATTAATTCTCTTTCAAATTCTATTTCATTTCTATGAAAAAAAAATACTGGTAAATGTTTGCTTGCACTTGACATACATTGAATATTAGTATCACCATTGGGTCTTAAATAATTAGAAAAGTCTAAAATAGCTTGTTCTGATCTAAAATTTTTTGTTAAATAAAATGTTCTATATGTATTTAAACTCATAAAATATTTATCACTAGACCCTCTAAATTGATATATGTTTTGATTAGGATCTCCTATTAAATTTAATAATACTCCTAATTTATTTTTCAATTGAATACATATTTTAAATTGTATTTCATTTAGATCTTGTGCTTCATCTATAAATAAAATTTTTATTTGATTTAATTTTTTATTTTTTCTTAAAGTTTCTTCATTATTATTTTCTAAATATTGCATAAATTTTAGTGATAATAGAGATACATCTATCTCATTTCCATTATCTATTAAACTTTTAGAATATGAATCTATAGTTTTTATACATTCTTCTGTTAAATATGTTGTTTTATATTTTTCTATTTTATGTAAAAAATCATCTTTGGTATTTTTTGAAAATGTTAACATCATTATATTTTCTGTTTTATATGTTTTATTTTTTATTAATTCATTCATTTTTAATGCTATACATCTCGTTTTTCCAGATCCTGCACATGCTATTAATCTTGTATCTTCTTGTATATTATGTGTTATATATTCATATTGTTCATCTGTAACATTGTTACCATTTATCTCTTTTATTATATTATTATTTATTTCCATATTATAATCCATACATATAATATTAATATAAATAAATAAAATTGCTATTTAACTGCACTAATTATTTCACGATGACCGGTTTAATTTGTGGTTTATTATCATTTCCTCTTTTATGTTTAAATCGTCTATTGTATCTAATTGGATCAGGTCTTGCATCATCATCTTTATCCAATGGTACTATAGAAGTAACTACACCTAAACCATGAATACCGCCACTTCTAAATATAAATATTGTATATGGTTCAACATATTCAGATCCCATTCTAAATTTAAATGTAACATATCCAAATTCTCTACTCTTCAAGCAATCTTTTCCATCATTATTTTCAGAAAGCATTGTCATTCTAACAGGTTGTCTAATTGTACCCATATGTAGAGTTGGGCAATAATTTGTTTTTAGAGTAGAAGGATGATTTAAAATTGTAATAACTGCATTAAATCTATAACATATATTATCCATTACTTTTTTTGAATTAGTTATAATCATACCTCTTTTAATCATATCTTTTGATAATGTGCCAGTTTTACGAACACCAGCTATAGCAATACATCCTCTATCATGATGATCCATTGATGATATAACCTGTCTAACATTATTATGCATAGATCTCAATCTTATCTCTTTAAACTCTTTTAAAAAAGGACCTAAAAATACTTCATCACCAACTTTAATTGTAGAATTTCTATTAATACCTGATACAACTAAACCACTTCCATCTACCTGATATGCAGTATCAATATAAAACATATATTCATTTTTTGATTTATCTAATGTTTGCATTAAGGGATGAAAAAATTTCTTATCCATTTTATTCATAAAAGTTGCAATAATTCTATTATTACATCGAGATTCTTTGGGAATTATTTCAATAGGTATTGTTGCATCTTTTGCACTATCATCAAATTCATCTGTTGTTTCTACATCAAAATTATCCCAGAATTGTCTTGGTTCTAATGTTCCTAAAAATTGTTTTGCAATATCTATATAAAATCCTGTTTTATTTGATACAGAAAGTACAGGTATAACTTTTTGTCTGCTTTTGATCATTCTCATATTTGTTGACATTTTTTCTAATACTATTTTTTTGAATTCTGGTGTATTATGACTGGAATCAAAAAAATTATTCATAAATTCTACTCTTATTTTACATTCTTTCTCAAAATATTTAGTTATGGATTCTAATGCTGTATCATATTGTTCTTCTGGTGTTATATCTGGTCTTGTTACGATAACAACAATTGGAATATTATTTGACGTCATTAACGTAACATGTTGTTTTGTCATTGATAATATTCCTTTATTTGCTGCTACAATAAGAATACCATAATCAGGAAAATAACCTGCAATACCTGATGTTGTAGTTTTTAAATATTTTTCATGTCCACACAAATCAACTAATGTTAATGCCTTTTTTGTTTCAGGAATTATAATAGTTCTGGTTGATATATCAGATGTTTGTCCTGTATTTATTTCATGTTGATGTTTTGCAACTGCAGCTCTTGCTTTACCATTACCATCATCTAAAATACCAGTTGATATGACCCCTATGAATGTACTTTTGCCACCATCGACATGTCCAGCAACAGTCACTGCTATATCTGTTTTATACTTTAT
>Ga0208088_1000030_pt1 | contig 25302 bp, 24 predicted proteins | sample LakMenEpi02Apr12_FD_150661 | JGI IMG/M metagenome (GOLD analysis project Ga0208088, IMG submission 150661) | Freshwater microbial communities from Lake Mendota, WI - 02APR2012 deep hole epilimnion (SPAdes) | ecosystem: Environmental > Aquatic > Freshwater > Lake > Epilimnion/Euphotic zone ...
CACTAAGTGGTCTTAGTGTATGCACTCATGGTGGTGTGAATCCTGGTTTAATTTATGATTCATATTATAATAAACCGCCATTTGGTGCAACCGCGACATCTGATTTAAATATGAACTTTAAAGCAATAACTGATGTATTTTATCAAACATTTAAAAATCAAAATACTCAGGTTGATGCTGATACTTTATCATTTCAATGCCAACAGGTTAATGGCAAATCATTAATGACAATTCAACAAGGGCAATATTCACCTCAAGGTATTATTTACGATTCTAATTATAACCCTCCAACATTGGCTGATGTTTGTAATGCAAGTAGAGGCTTAACAGGCTTTTATGCTTCAGCCGGGGGAAGGGTTTAAATGGTATCGTAGAATTAGATATAGGAGACACAGGCCAACAATGTGCAATCGGAATAAATCCAGTAAGCGGAAATATAAGATATACAAAAACAAGTTGGGGTGATAAATGGGGCGATTTATATGATTCTCATTATAATCAACCCCCATTTAATGGTTCGGCTACTATTCCTTTAGATATGAAAGTGAATCCAATTGAAAATACATCTTATATTGGTTTTGCTCCTATTGGTATTTCAGGATCTACTAAACCGTCATTAACAATACAAAGCGAAGTCTCATCTACACTAAGTGGTCTTAGTGTATGCACTAATGGTGGTGGTAATCCTGGGAAAATTTATGATTCATTTTATAATAAACCGCCATTCAATGGTTCTGCTACTAGTCCTTTAGTTATGAATTTGCAACCAATTAATAATACTACTTATATTAGTTTTGTGCCAAATGGTTTTCTACAACCTAACAAGCCGACATTAGGGATACAAAGCGACAACTCATCTCCACTAAGTGGTCTATATGTTCGCACTGATGATGGCGGAACAGGTGCAACAGGCGGGCAAATTTATGATTCATGTTTTAATAAACCGCCATTTATCGCAACCGCAACAAGTGATTTAGATATGGCCACTCATCAAATAAATAATTGTAATCAAATGACCATCGTTCAAAGTCCTAATGTATACACCGCCGTGCAGTCAAACGGAGGAAGTGGCTTAAAAATTACATCCTCAACATTTGCAACACAAACAGGAATAATTTATGATTCATATTATAACAAACCAACTTTAACACAGGTTTTAACAGCAGGGGCAGGAGCGGGAAATTTAAACATAACAGGAGTTAATAATATATCAGTCGTCCAATCAAACTCGACTGATATTGTTAATACCAATTCTATAAGCACTGAAACGCTTATTGTCAATACTATAACTCAAATATTAGACTTAACATTATTACCATCTACGACATATGCTGGCGGAACTGTTATAATTTCACATTCATCTTATGACAACGGTTTTTATTCAACAAATGCTTTATTCAATCCAACAATACAAGCCAATCTTGTTTATACTAGTAATAGTGGTTCAAACTCTATGTCTTTTGGTTATACAAAAACCCCGACTGCAACAACGCCCATTTCATATGGTATACTTTTTTATCCTTTTGAATCGCTTATAAAAGCAATACCATCAAATGCAACATATCCTTATGTAGGTTTAACAGTATTGCTCAGAATGGAAATATCAGGCAACACATTAAGAACATATATAAATGGAACCCATATAGTTTCATTGGATCAAATAATACCGCCGGATAATTACCAAATGATGGCTTATGGTTATGTTAGTAGTGGCAACACTTGCACATTAACTAATTTATGCATGACGCAAGGATTCTATCTTAATCTATCAGATATTTTAGCAATGGGCAACAATGCGGAAAATCAAGACATAACAGGAGTTAAAGATTTAACAGTTTCACAGCTTAATTATACTACATTGAATCCTTCAATCCCTGGAGGTTTAACTGTTTCGCGAGGAACAACATTACCAACTAGCGTAACAACAATTTCGGTTCCATTATCGCTAATCAATACTACAGGAACAATCAAAGTAAGTTTATCAATAAATTATGGAGGCGGACTTAATTTCTTCTATGATAATGTCATTTTTTATTGTAGCACTGGTTCTACCGGGTCTGCACAAATGGCGACTTATTCTGGAACAGGATCAAGCCTTAATCCCTCATATGCTGCGGTTAGTTTTACTCAGATACCGGCCGGCGAATGTTCATTTCAGATTAATAATAATAGTGCAACCAGCGGTAATTATACTTTTTCGTATTCCATAGTATCCGGCCCAAATTATAGCTAATATTTATCTAGTAATAATGCAACTATTTATTATAAATTGATTTATTTGTGATTTAAATAATATATTTCTATATGTTATTATCATGCAAAGATGTCTGCGCCAGCAATGAGTTTAAGCGAATCATCCCCATTAGCAGAATTGCTTCTTGCTAATCGAATAAGGAGACTAGAAGCACAGGCCGCATATGAAACGCATGTTTGTGTCGGTTCTTGTGCTTGTTCACTTGTCGGTGAGTGCGGTTGTTTGTGCAAATGCACCTGCATTTGCATGTGCGGTTCTGATCTTAGTCGGGCTCAAATCAAAGCAAATCGCGGACGTGTCATTAGGTTTAAAAGCGCTCCGCGCAAAAAGGCCGATATTAAGATCCTGGTTGAAAGCGGAAAATTGTCATTAAGGCAACTAAAACGCATGTGTGTCCGCAGATATAAATCAGATTCTGTTGCATGGATGCGACAAGGTTTTCGTGATATTCTCGCACAAGCATACATCGCGTGTGATGTTGTTGAATACGCGGAAAAACTTGCTAAAAAAATATAATAAAAACAACAGTTTTGTTTTTATTAAGTTATATTATAACTTATTTTACTTTGTTATAATATAACTCTAAGAATAATTAACAATCTTAGATTATAATATATCATCATTCTTCAGGAGAAAATGCGCCATTATAATAACTTATCTCGCGAGATCCGATTCCTGAATATTCCTTGTCTTTTAAATTGCCGGAAAATGAACAGTCATTTCCTATAAGAAAACCAGCAGTATAAATAAAACTTGGTCTATAACATATGCATCCTTCTTTGTTAATCATTTTCAATAGTTTTGCTTCGATTTCCTTGTCGTCGCTTATTGAATATTTTTTCTTTGAATCATATTTTTTTATTGTAGCATATCTGGAATAATATTTAAACTCGAAATTATAACTTGTAAATTTTGTATATCCCATATGGTTTATATATTTAATGAGAAGATCGTATGGAACAGTAGCATTATCTTTTTTATATATGCGACCATCTGGCGAGGTATAATTATCGTAATATTGATAATACATGCTTCTTTTCAATGAGTTTTCATACTCAATTGCTTCATCTTCGTTGTTGTCATTTGAATCTTCGTCATTGTCGTCGATAGAATCATATATTGCATTGGAAATAATAGTTTCTTCGTCTATTTCTGGAAAGTTCATTATACTTAGTATAATTTGTTATAACTAAAAATCAATTTATAAACATTGATACTTCTAAAGGTTAATTGAATTAATTATAATAATATTATTAATGCCTTGCTATGGACAGTATCTCATCTTTTCTTTCGGGTATAATCCCAGAAATAAACGAAAAGTTAAGCAAAGAATGCGAGAAGTTGAAAATGGATTATATTAAGGGGTTATACCGTTCTGCGGATGAATGGACTGAAAACTATGGCTTGGTTGATATTGAATATATTAAAACAAAATTAATAACTTCACATCAGCATTCAGAAGTTAATCAATTATTTATGAAAGGATTTGAAGAAATCTCAGGATTAATCAAAGATAATAATCGCTATATAATTCATTCTTATATCATTTATTGTCGTTATATTGGACAATCACAATATGAAAGCGATAGATTTGTTCCATCTTTTCTTATTATTATAGATATTGCATTTAATATTTATGAAATAAGAATATTAGAAAGACTTACTAATTGCTGGGGACCAAAGTATATTTATGATATAACAATAAATAATCCAAAGGATCCATATTATAATAGTTTATATGAATTAAAAACTTTTGCAAGTAATGTTTCAAAACGCTCTAATTATGATATAATATGTAAAACCGGATTACATAATTCTCCTCTTTCTAATATTTTAATAGACAAAATAAAACAAATTTTTTGTAATATTGTTAGTATTGAAATAAACGCATGTGCTATACTTAATACACAAGTGCAATGTATACAAGCAACTTTCATAGAACTAAACAAAAAATCCCATGAAAACATGCTAATGATAGCTAATATCCAAAGAATGCTATCTGAAAAAGAAGACCATCTTGCTAAAATAACTGCTGAATTGAAAGAGGCTAATAAAAAACTTATAATAATAAGCACTAAGAAAGGGCACAAGATTAAATTACGTAGAGTTGCCTCGATTAAAACTTATATACAGAAATTCAAACTAAAACACAAAAAAGATTAATATACAATATAATAACAGTTTAGCGCCATTATCGGATAATTATAATTACAACTATTATATGGAATTTCCGGGGCCGGTATACGTGATCTATATGCCTCAGCGCGAGGAATACATAAGAAAAGTATTTTCTAATATGGGCATAAAAGCGCAATTTGTCCCCGCAGTAAATGCAAAAGAGTTGCCACCTTTATATCAACTCCATCGCGACGGCGTGATTGGCGATAAATACTTATCTAAATATTTAGCAAACGAAAATTATCCGCATATGGATTTACGCACCTTTGAAGAGGATCCGAAAAATAACATTTATATAAATAGCAAGTTGAAAGGCGTCCTTGCTTTGCAATTATCATATATGCGCATATTTGAACTATTTCTTAATACAAAAAAATCTCATTGTTTCATTTTTGAAGATGATATTTTGCAAAAAAATCCAATAAAAACTGCGCGTCGATTACAAAATATATTTAAAGAACTGCCCGAATCATATGATATAATTAATCTCGGCCGGTGTTTTGATAAATGCAAACAGAATCGCAAATTTTCGAAGAATTTAGTTGTCAATACAAAGCCATTATGCACCCATGCGTGCGGGTATTCCGTAAATATTGCGAAATATGTCCTGCAAAATGCGTTGCCTATGCAAGAAGCATGTGATACAATGTTGCGCAGGTTATACCAAAAATCCGGGTTCTCTGCGAGCCCTGCATTGTTTTTTCAGAATAAAACACTGGCTGGTTTATTAGGTAATATTGCTTTTATGCCTGAATGTGGCGATAATATTAAAAGAAAACCTTGATGTTTTCTTTTACATAATGTAATCATTATACTTGATATTCGCGAATAGATATAATTATAAATCCATTAATTATTTCATATTATCACGACCAATATCCAAAGAATGCGAATTAATATATGATTACTCCATTAATTATTTTTTTATTTGTTTTAGGCGGTATTATTTCCCTATCAGGATTTCTTAGTATTGTTATAGAAATCTCTTTTTTAAGTATTATAACTATAAGATCTATCATAAGATTAGTTGGTTTGTTAATATTGGTTATAACTTTTAATATGGAAAAGTCAAATACTTCGACTACCTTGGGGGGGGGGAGGTATAGGTATAATTAATTTTAATTATTAGTTTTATAGCATTAAAAATAATATTTATAAATAGACTGTTTATGTTATTATATTAGTATAAATGTCAAAGAGCAATATTTATTATTTATATCTATGGACTTCTTGTAATTTATACAGTAATGTTTGATCAGATATATATTAATAATGAATTATATATTCTGTTCGGCTAGGGCATATTAAGAAGCAATAATGATTATGACATATCATAATGAAAATATGTTCCATCTGAAATCATGCTTTGTTATACTTATCATTAATATAAGACCATTCATGAGTGCCAAATATTGCATATTTATCAAGAGACGCGGGACATGTAGATACTGCAAGAAAACCTATGTCATTATTATATGAGGATATATATCTTGGTTTTATATCCCCATAATAATAAATAATATCACAATCGTTTTGGATAGGACATATTAAGAAGCAACAATGAACATCGGAATAACCAAATGTTGCCAATAAATCAAGGGCTTTCTTATATTTTTGTGCAATGTTTTTACCTGACAGAATATTATAACTTGGATTTATTTTGCCATTCTGTCCATATTTTTTCCTTGCTTTTGCAGAAAAAACATATGTCTGTCCGTCTTTCTTATGTGTTGCAACTATATCAAATATAGGAAAATTATGGTATAAAGTGTTTAAATTAATTACATTTATAAAGTCTTCAGAACTTGGCACATCTTCACCTATTTTAGCGATAATATTTTTTGATAGGAGTAAAGACATATTTAATGTTATTAGTTAATTATTAATCAATTCCGTTCTTTTATAATAATAATTCCACGATATTATTTATTTTTTAAGGGAAATAAGTGTGCATATTTAGGGTCTGTTATAAAAGTAGTCCATGCAGTTTTAATTAAGCCATTTTTCATGCTATGTTATAATGTAATTTTTATTAAAAAATACTTTGCATATGCAGGGTCAGTTGTAAAAGCAGTCCATTTATCGTAGATTGCTTCATCTTGCATTATTCCTATTTTTTTATCGTAATTAGTCTTTTGATGTGATAGCCATTTTCCTAATTGTTTAATTTCGTTGTCGTTGCTTGTCATGCTTGGACGCTTTTTATTAATATCTATATAATTACGGCATTCCTGCAATTTATACCTCCATTTTTCTTCATTAGATAAAAAATAAAAAGAATATTTAATATCATTTATAAAAGCAGTCCATTTATCGTAGATTTCTGCGTCTTGCATTATTCCTATTTTTTTATCGTAGTTCTTCTTTTGTGTTGATAGCCATGCCCCTAATTGTTTAATTTCTTCGTCTTTGCTTTTTGAACTTGGACGCTTTTTATTAATATCTATATAATTACGGCATTCCTCCAAATGATGTAACCATATTTCTTCATTAGACAAGAAACAGAAAGAATACTTAATATCAGTTATAAAAGAAATCCAATGATTACGGATTACTTCATCTTTCATTATATGTAAATTTTTAGGGTAATCAATCTTTTGATTAGATAGCCATATTCCTAATGTTTTAATTTCTTTATCTTTGCTTTCTGAACTTGGACGCTTTTTATTAATATCTATATAATTACGGCATTCCTCCAAATGATGTAACCATATTTCTTCATTAGACAAGAAACAGAAATAATACTTAATATCAGTTATAAAGGATATCCAATGTTTACGTATTTCTTCGTCTTTCATTATTCCTATATTTTTATCGTAATTAATCTTTTGTGTTGATAGCCATGCCCCTAATTGTTTAATTTCTTTGTCTTTGCTGTGTTGGTTTGGACGCTTTTTATTAATATCTATATAATTACGGCATTCCTCCAAATGATGTAACCATATTTCTTCATTAGACAAGAAACAGAAAGAATACTTAATATCAGTTTTAAAGGATATCCAATGTTTACGTATTTCTTCGTCTTTCATTGTGTTTATATTTTTATCATAATTCTTTTTTTGGGTAGACAGCCACGATCCCAATTGTTTAATTTCTTCGTCTTTGCTTTTTGAACTTGGACGTGCACCATTCGCATCAATATAAGCTTTAACCTCATCTAATTTTTGCAGCCAATCATCAACGCATCCATTTAGCCTACCAAGACTATCATAAATACGCAAATATTTAAGTTCATATTCGCCATCATCCACTTCATCTTTATCTCCAGGAAAAATATTAATATATCCGCCTAACTGCTTATTTACATTAGATATCCTTATCCGAGAATCATTTTCTGAAATAACCTTTAAAAAAGAATTAATTGCAGAATCATCGTCCTCAGTAGAATAAGGTAGTATAACCTTAGCAATTATTTTACTTGAATGTAATCGCAAACATCGCCCTATAATTTGCACAGTCATTGTTTTACTTTTCGGCATATGTATAAAACAAACGCCTTTACAACACGGTGCATCGAATCCTTCGGTAAGAATGCGAATATTTACTAAAAACCGCAACTCTTGGCTGCGAAATTTCTTTATTGCATTATCACGGCGTCCTTTCTTTGTATCACAATCAATATATTTAGAACATCCAGTGCATAAATCATTTATTATTTTGTTTATTTCACGCCCTTCTTTTTTATTTGCACAATAGATTATAATGGAATCATGGTTTTGAATCAAATAAGAACATATAGAAGAATGCCCCGATCGCGTAAAAATAGGAACATATATTGCATAATCGCATAAGTATTTATCTGTTATCATCTGCCTAATATCTCGAGAAAAATAAGTCGACCCAGGTATATTATCTATAGTCGCAGACAGGCAAACAACATTTTCTTTTATGTCCCTAATTATATCTAAATAATTGCGTGGAGTTATTGTAAATTCCGCTTCGCCGAATATATCTGCTGATTGAAGCAATGGCTCTTCTTCATTTATATTTTCTTCTTCATCGGAATATATACCAGGCGGATAAATATGATGTGCCTCATCAATAAATATTTTATCGAATGAATCCATGTCTGTTATGTAATGAACGGAGTTATAACAACATATAGTAATTAATGCCGAGGGGTCATATATAATGTGTCCATCTCCTAACATTTGAATTTGCGGTTCTAATGAAGGAAGCATCTTTATAATCTCTTGGCATAATTGTTCCATAAGAACAATGAGAGGAACTAAGATTAAATACTTACACCTGGGTTTCATTGATTGTATTATAATATAATTTTTCCCTGTTCCTGTAGGCAACGACACAATGCAAAATTTACAATCGGAATTAATTAATTTAATTGCTTCTGTCTGATAATCCCTGGTCTCATAAAGGGGCATAATTTCGGGGCTTGGAATAATCGTCGCGCAAAATTCAAGCATTTCTTTTACGTTATACCTCATATCTATAAATCTCTTGGCATTATGCCCTCGTAAATTTGCACTTAATTTTGAATCGTCATTACGTGCTATTATAATTTCAGGCCATCGGACAATAATTGCTTTAGTTATATCACAATAACTGTTTTGGCTGGCGAAAGTCGTCGAACATTCATCATAACGTAATGATCCAGAACGTAGTTTACACTGCACTATGCAATTACATAAATCACATGCATCTATTCCAGTATCGCCATATGACATATAATTTCTTTCTTTAAAATCAGGGTCAATATCGGAATAATGGTAAAAAGGGCGGGCATAATGGTTAGTTAGTTTATAACAGGTATACCACTCAAACATTTTAGCCAACGATACGTTTGTTTTATCCTTTAACTTTGCGTTTTCAATGTATAAATCATTTATTAATTTTGTAATATTGCTTTGCATTAAAACTATGATTGTAATTGAATTAATAAATATTTCAATTGCATTTTCAATTGTAATTGCAATTGCAATTGCAAATGCAATTTCTTATTATATATGATTGTAATAATGCTAACCCTGAATATTATTTAGTATTTATACCTAATTTAGTATTATACTCTGACTGAATTTATTAATAATATTTATACCAAGTCTTATTTAGTATTATTACCGTGTCTATTTTGTTAATAATATTTATGCAACTTCAAAATAAAATACAAAAAAAAATTGAATTGGGGTTAACCCTGAATATTATTTAGTATTATGCCTAATCTTATTTAGTATTATACCTTTTCTGTTTTATTAATAATATTCAGGGTTAACCCTGAATATTATTTAGTATTATGCCTAATCTTATTTAGTATTATACCTTTTCTGTTTTATTAATAATATTCAGGGTTAACCCTGAATATTATTTAGTATTATGCCTTTTCTGTTTTATTATTTAGTATTATACCTAATCTTATTTAGTATTATACCTTTTCTGTTTTATTAATAATATTCAGGGTTAACCCTGAATATTATTTAGTATTATACCCTGTCTATTTTATTAATAATATTTATGCAACTTTAAAATAAAACACAAAAAAGATTAAGGTCGGGATTATAATTAATCCAGGGTTATGATATAATATATATCTACATATAATAGATTTTTACATTTATGAGACTTAATATATCTTTTGCTTGACCCATAGGGGTCAAGCAAAAAGTAAGATTATATATTACTTAAGTGTTTAATATATGTTTGCTTATGCCATGCGGCATAAGCAAAACTATAATATTATTAAAGAAGAATTTCGCTTGACCCCTATGGGTCAAGCGAAATTCAAGTATATTCTTAATTTAATCAGATTAATCTCTATGATAAGTGATAAATCTATTACTACCGCCTTGCTGGGCATTACTAATCCACAAAGTTGTTTTATTATTAAATTCTACATTACATTGCATTGCACAATCTGCAAATAATTCTTTAAGTATATTAATATAGCATGATTTTATCAATAATATTCAGGGTTAACCCTGAATATTATTGAAGGTTAATCCTGAATATTATTTAAGGTTAACCCTGAATATTATTTAGTATTATACTTATTCTTATTTATTATATCTACTCATATTTATCGATATTATAATAATCTTTGGAAATTATGTTATAACAAAGAAAAACATCAGCCAATATTTCCGGGTAACCGGAAATATTAATATCTGCATTACTTATTACTTAGGCTAAATATATTTAAATATGCCATTATTATAATATACTTCTCTATGTCCAGGTCCAATATATTCAAACTCTTTTAAAGTGGTTTCATCTAACGACTTATCATTTCCAATAAGTTTATCTCGTGGTGTAGTATAAATAAAACTTGGTCTATGACAAACCACTCCTTTTTTAAGCATTTTTATTAATTTTTTTGCTATCTTTGGAAGATTATTATTGATAATATAACAATCAGAATGCTTCATTAGGCATAACTTATCTTTCGAATAAATAATTTCAAAATTATCTCCAATAAATTTAGAGTATCCCATATGGTCTATATATGATATAAGAAGTTCATCTGGAACTGTTGCATTATCTTTTTTATATATGTTTCCTATGCTATCAATATAATCAGGGTATAACTTGTAATATATGCTACTTGCTTTAAGTTCGGCTTCTTCTTCAGAAATTTCGGCATGCCGTGCGATTATTGCATCTTTTTCAGATATTGTCATAGTAAGTTCCAGGCATTTACATTCTAACTCAGTAATTATTACTTCGTGGTCTGCATTAGTTTTATATAATTCCTCTTTGCTTGATTGCAAATTTTCAGTTAATGTTTGGCATTCATGTTGTAATGTCGCAATTATTGCATTGGTTTTATATAACTCGGCCGATGTTATATCTAATTTATTTTGCAAACTTGCTATTAATGCATCTTTTTTGTCTAATTCTTTTTCATAATCTTCACCGATTGGCGATGATGTAATTTTTCTACTTATTATATCTGCACTTTTCCGTAGTTTTTTATTTAGTTCTATAAAGGATGATTGTATTTTCATAATAATTGGTAATGCTCTATCACCACAATCAAGAAAAACTATACGGTCTAAAATAATTTTTATTTTATCTATACAAAAATTTGAAAGTTTATCTTGTTTAAACCATTCTTCAGATATTTTATACTCATTAATATGCCTAGTATAAATAGGCCGAGTGTCTTGTGCAATTCTTCCATCTGCTGTATACATATATGTTACTTTTGTTATATGTGTATATATAAATTCATTATTTAGTGTAATATCAAAATCATAATTTTGATTATAATGTTGCAAATATCCAACTCCAAGTTTAACCTTTGCTATATATAGATTAAAATTACAATCTATAGTAATTGTTGTAAAACACCCAGCACCACATATGACTAGTCTAAAAAAAACAATGGGAGTTTTATTATATTTTTTCATAATACTTAATATATACAATATGCCTTCCCGTTGTAAATCATCACGCATATCACTATGATGTGATACAGGAATAGGAAATGTATCTGCTATATCTCCATAACCTTCACTCCATTCATCCAATACTGGCTCCATATCATCAATGAACCTCTCACACATACTAATGTATTAAAAATAATATATTATATTTTCAATTATTATAATAAACTTCTTCTTTATGATATTATAAACTCAATATAAAAAGTAGTTGCATCTGTAGAATATAAGGGTTTAATTCTTTGCCAGCCTTTATTTATATGTTCTTCCAGTTTTCTTTTTGCTGCAGTATACGAACTTGATATTATAATAAACTTATTAGTATAACTTTTATAAAACTCTAAATGATCAAGATAATTATATCTAAGAAATTATTATAAATAAAATTAAATATAGCCTTAGGTGGTTTTGCATTTGATATAATATCAAAGGTGTCAATAAACGCATTCCTATTATTAATAATAATCTCATCAGATCTATGCCAATATGTTCCGTCTTCATATTCATGTGAAGCAAAATCTCCCCAATAACAATTAAGGATAATCTGTAAACTCGACCCATTTTTTTAGTGCAGTTCTTTTTACAACTTAAGCATATTATTATAACGTATTTGATTATTGTTTTGAAACCATTACATTACAATATAATAAAAAAATATAATATATTTTATATTAATATAAATAAGCGCGATTCTTCCAGGACAAACATAACAAATAACAGATATGTATGAGGATTATGATATATTTATTACACATATAAAAAACAAATTTAGTGTTAAAGAAGGCGATAGTATCAAAATTACTTATAATATTCCAACAACAACGTTTACAGAAAATATTAACCGTGCCCATGATTATTGGGTATATTCCGCAATACATAAACGTCCAGATATTATAGTTTATATTAATAGTATTAAAACACAGGGTGGAGGATCAAAAAGAAATATTACTAGTATACGCAAGAAAAGTCCTACTAAGCGTAAAGGCACAAAGAAAAGTCCCACTAAGCATAATGGCGCAAAGAAATAGAGAATTACTCTAAAGAGTAATATATAATTTCAAGCAAAATATTATACATTAATAAGTTATAAAAGATAAATAATATATATCCTAAATAATATATATTTGTTCCTATTTGTATAATAAAGAATTAGAATATTTAAGCCTTTTCAATTACATTATGATGTAATGTAATTGAAAAATAAATTATGATGAATAACGAACAAAGCGCAAAACACGCAGAATAATGAACAACAAAATCCTCGCGTTATCTCGATTGCCTTTTCCACATAGTATAATTACCTTAATAACCGAGTTTGCCTATTATGATATAGAAAAACTCGCAAAAAGCAGATTAAACCTAATAGTGGCAAGCATTAACAACAGTTCGAGATATATTAGGTTTCCAGAAGAATTTATATATTGGATAAATCCTGGAGGTAAGCAATATCAATGCGAATTTTGCACTAAATGCGGGGGATATGTCGCTCTATCAACAATAGTCGAAAAAATGCATTCATCGTGTAACTGTTTGTGCATAGATTAAATTGATCTAATACAATTATGTATTTCCACAATGTTTATAATAGTCATATGTAATAAAAGGTATAATCCCATTATTATTATAATTATGGCAATGCAATATGTATCCATTAGGATATTATGATATAATATTATACCACAATGCACGCAGTTATCCAATAATTCCGCATACTTAAACGCCATGACTCTTTATCTATCCATTTATTGAGTTTTTTTATATTAATATATTGTGGCCAGGTATTTCTCCATGCGCGTAATTCATTCAAGCGAAACATGGGAAAAAATTGTTTTACTTCAAAAACTTGTAAATAAGGTATAACCGCGGGCGAGCATTTAAACTTATCTGAAATATTGCGAGCATGTATTAACATAAACTTTGGGGTTAGTCTTGCGCCATAAAGTATACCTTTTGTTAGGTATAAATATTTTCCGGTAATTATTAAGTAGTTTAATACATTATACCACGATTGCAGGTAGGCTGTTATAACTAATTTGTCAACATTTATTATTTCCTTTACACTACAACGTAAGTATGAAGTTATTCTTTCATCTATTTCTACATTAGAAAGCGAGCGCGATTGCAACGTTATACACATTTTGGATATATTTATTTCATTACTTAAATATGCGGAAATTATATCAGAATAGAATGCCATTAACAATATTATTATATTATTATATGACCTCTAACTCTAACTCTAGTATTCGTTTATTTCATATAATCATAATCGGAAGCCTATTTTTATATGTAGGGATTACTGGCATAAATATGCCGGTTTTTATGTATCCCACCTTGTTGGTATTAGGCACTATAGTAATAATATATCATGGATTTTTGTTATATAAAAAAATTATAGCCGATAAGAATACATGTATTGCAGGTATACATGTATTCCTTATTGGGCCGATCTTATTAATAATAGGACTAAAAAAAGAACATACGCAAAGATTTTATTTTGAGTTGTTGTTAATGTTAGGATTTGCTTCAATAGGATATCATGGCTATTATTTATTGCAATAAAATAACATGTAATTTAATATTGTTTTATAATTAATAAGTTCAACTAATATTGTAATTGTTTTGATTTGTTTTGAATTGAAATATAATTATGTAATAATATTATAAGATAATATGATTAATATTAAAATGACTAAAATAGAACTATTAGAAAAATGCAAAAATCTTGGCATAACCAAATGCAAATCAAAGACAAAAGCAAAATTAATTGAACTTATTAATAATAAGACAATAAATATAAAAATACAACCAGTTATAACTATAACTACAACAACTCCAATAGATTTTACATTTATTGATTTATTCTGCGGGATTGGCGGGTTTCATCAAGCAATGACTAAATTAAACGGAAAATGTGTATTCGCGTGCGATATTAACGAAGACTGTAGAAAAACTTATGAAGCAAATTACGGTATTACACCCGAGGCAGATATAACAAAGATTAATATTGACGCTATACCCAATTTTGACGTATTATGTGGAGGGTTTCCCTGCCAACCATTTAGTAAAGCAGGTAATCAAAAAGGCTTCGCAGATGATCGCGGCAATTTATTTTTTAATATATGTAAAATAATTATGAAACATAATCCTAAGTATTTAATATTAGAAAATGTTAGAAATTTAGCATCACATGATGGAGGGAATACTTGGAAAACTATTTATGATAATATAACTTCATTAGGTTATTATACCTACCCAAAACCTATTATCTTAAATGCATTACATTTCGATGTTCCGCAGAATAGAGAAAGAGTAATAATATTATGTGTTCGTAAAGATTTACACGATTTACCATTATTGCCTATAATTCCAAAGAATTGCAAAAAAACTCTCACAGTAAATATTAAAGATATTATTTTGCCTGATACATATGAATATACAATTGAAGGCAAACTAAAAGATGTAGAAACTATATGGAACAATTTTATGCAACTTATTATTATGTCTGGAATACCTATGCCAAAATTTCCTATATGGACGGATTATTGGGATACTGAGGCGCCCAAATTATTTTATTTGAAATATAAATCTTGGATAGACAAAAATATTGCATGGTATACCGAACACATTGCTTTATTAAAACCATGGCTTGAAGCATCAAGATTATGTGATAATTGGTCAGGTTCTGTAAGAAAATTTGAATGGCAAGCAGGTGATTTACAAGTAGGAGATAGCATGAACACAGTTTTATGGAGTTGTCGTGGTTCAGGTATTCGCGTAAAAAGATGTGATTATATACCTACACTCGTTGCTATGGCAATGACCCCAATATATGGTCCGGAAAGTAGAAGACTATCACCAAAGGAGTTATTGAGGTTGCAATCTTTTGAAGACGGTTTTATTTACAATAATAAAAATATTTATAAACAAGTCGGAAACTCAGTAAATGTTAAAATGATAGAGGCCAGTGCTAATTTTTTAATGTTTGGTAAGCCATTATTACAATCATAAGAAGGCATGTAATATATTAAATTTCTTTATTATCAAATTTGGCGGAGGCACTGGCACAAATAAGTTTAACTGTGCGCTGCGTTTAAGCATTTGGTATAAATAGTTTGGTTCTATTAATGTATTTGTTTTATTGTTATGCGTTGTTTTTATGTAATACTTGCAAAATTGTTTATCTATTATATAAAAGCCCGATGGAATTGTATCATTATATTTTAACTTTATATTATATTTGCATAGTTTCTTTGGGTTAGTTTTCCACCACATTTCTGTTTTTAAGTTTAATATTATAATACAACATGTAAACTTATCTTTTTTGATACAAGAAGATAGATTTTTAGACCAATCTAATGCTATGGTTGATTTGCCATTTATTTTTTTAAATGATAATGGGACATTGTTAATTTTAATATCACATTCGCCAGAATGACATTGTTCATATTCATCGAGTTTTTCTTTTAGAAAATCACATAATAGCATATCAATCAGTGTTCCTGATGATAATCCGGCACCCGGTCCATTGCTTGCGCATTTTTGAATAATTGCGGCACACATATTAGAAAAATCTTGCATATCTGTTAATGTTAATTCTGATGTCATACTTTCTTTGACTTTTTTTAAATTATGTAAATAAGTATGCTTTTTCCACCATTGCGCTATTATCTTTTCACTCATTTGCAATAGTATAATTCAAATCATTTTATTTCAATTCAATTATAATATTGAATATTATTACATGTATGATTTACCGCCAAAGGAGTTATTATGGTTGCAATCTTTTATAAATGGGTTTATTTACAATAATAAAAATATTTATAACCAAGTTGGAAACTCAATAAACATTACATTATTATAATCATACGTATGCATTTATACTAATACAAAGCAACGCAATGCAATGCAATGTAAATGCAAAGAATATTAAATGAATAATGAAAAAGACCAATAATAGAAATTGTTGCATTGCAAGCGCACTTGCATTCCGCCTGCGCTTGCAAGTGCAAGCGCACTCTCAAATCAAACAATGAGAGCGTCTATCATTGCTAGTATTGCCGAACTGTCTACCTCTACAAGATCAGCAATTTCCGCGAAAAGAACCCGTGAAAGTCGTAGATCTGACTGTTCTGGAATCATACCAGCTGAATCACTGCGATTAATCCGGGTATGGAGCGCCAAATACAGACGAATCTCATGGGTCTGAATGTTCATCCCAGCTAATAGGCTACAGATGGTTGTTAACAGATTTCCGAGAGACTGTCCAGATCCATGCGCAAACAAGCGCTGCATTGCTACTGTAAAAGCAACATCAACACGAAGACCCCTTGTCCATGTCCAGCACGGCATTCTTGAGAGTGTTATAATGTAATATAATTCGATAATGTAATAAAGACAATAATAATCAATTTATAAATTGAGTAAAAAAGGATTTAAGATTGCAATCATAATGCAATCGTAATGTAATGCAATGTAATGCAATTTTATATTATCTACATATAACAAAATATATCGGTTTATTACATTGCAAAGCAAAGAATTATTAATTAAATAATGAAAAAGACAAATAACGGCAATTATAATGCACAACAATGATTAGTGTATTATAATTGGAAAATGAGCAACGAGCTCGTTGACCATTCCTAGTATAGCCGCACTGTCTTCATTTGCGATATGAACAGTGAGCACTTCGGCCCATTCTTCACTAGCAGCTGCTTTACTCGCCAATAGTAGTATAGCCCACCTGTTTGATGTTGGTGGGAGAAAAGCTGTGAGCTCTTCGGCCCATGCTTCTGCAACGGCTTCTATCGCCGATTCTAGTATATTCGAACTGCCTGCAACACTTGTATTATATCCGAGCATGGCGGCCCATGCTAGTGTAAGGGAACTGGTTGCAGTTGCAACTGCCATTGCAGTTGCCGGCATTCTTGAGAGTGTTATTCGGGAAACCTTGTTTATTTTAATATATTCATAATATATTAAAATAAACAAAAAAAGAATCAATTGTTCAAATTGAGTAAAAAATAAACAAATTGTGTTTATAACAAGCACATATCTACAATTAACAGTCAACTTAACTTTGCAAAGAATAAATATATTAACAATAATAATTATAATTATAAAAGCAATCTCCCGTTCAACCTACTTTTTAAGCTTCGCCGCAATCCTCATCAAATCAATCTTGACCTCTTCTGGTTTCTGATCTGCAACAAAACGCACAACTGGATTGTTGCAACACTTGCCGCATGTCAGACATGAATTTGGTTCACTCTCGATCATGCTGTTGCTGTTGCTTTTGCTTTCTGCACTCATAGGAGCATCGTTGCACTTTGCAGATTGGTCTGCACTCAATACAGTGACACTAGCACTGGCGCCGTGGCGTATTATTACAGATCCAGATCCAGATCCAAATGCAGATCCAGACCCAGATCCAAATGCAGTCCCAGTCCCAGTCCCAGATCCAAATGCAACACTTTCATGAATCTGTGCATATGACGCAAAAATAATTCGCGAAACAGGCCATTCGCATAATGCATCATCGCATACTAGACACCGGACGCCTTCAGGCAATGGTGCCATAAATGACCCTCTTGGGTCTTCGGGAAAAGGCATGCCACATTGACATGGACATGATGCGGGAATTTGCATATCCGTAGGATCTCCCTTTACTAAGACACAAAAAACTATGCCTTTTGCGGTGTGAACAAGAGCCGAATATGAGTGCTTTGCACTTACATTTTTGAGAATTTTATATTACGATATAGAGTTTATTGATCATAAAGCCAATAAAAATCAATTTATAAATTGAGTAATTTCAACAATGACAATAACTCCTATGTCACGCAACATTTCTCTTACCAAAGTTTATAACTATTTTAATCATCGCAAACATCCTCAGTTTATGGCGAGGACAATGAGCATTACGCAAAATTGTTGGCATGTTTTTATTAATGCAATAGACAAGATTGTCATAATGGTTATACTTTATGCCTTATAATAAACAAAATGCAATAATGTATATGAATATAAAACCCCTATCAAAAAACATCAGCCTAGACTTTTGCATCAATCCTCGCAAGTATTTCCATCGTTTGGCGTGCAATGAGTTCGTCAATTATTCTTTGCACCTCCGAGCCGTCCACTCCTGCATGTGTAGAGATTTCGCCGAAGAGATCCAGTGCAAACAATAGATCTTCGCGCGCCGGAATAACCTTATCTATTTCGTATAGTTTGACGCGCACTGTAAGTTCCCAAATCGTGTTCAACGCATCGCGAGGAATGGTCGTTGTGACCAATATTCTAGAGAGATCCATCAACAGACTGCCAAGCGTCATATCTTCGTCTTCGTCTTCGTATGCGCACCCAGCAATTTCGGTAAAAAGATCTAGCGCAAAATTTAGATCTTCCTCTTCAGGAAGAACCTTTTCCGCTGCACATAGATTCACACGCATAGTGAGTGGCAAAATCTTGCGTAACACATCGCGAGGAATGTCCTTTGCAACCAATTGGTGACTGACCTCATTTAACAATTCGCCAAGACGCCGACAAGATTTTAGTTCTTTCCTAATGAGTGGCAAAATATTGTTCAAAACCTTGCGAAGTGTGTCCTTTGTAAGCAATGATCCTATGAGACCTAGACTTGGACTTGGACTTGGACTTGGACTTGGACTTGGACTTGGACTTGGACGCGGTGTTGAAAACGCGAAAAAGTTCTTTGCGAATGGCTTCATTACAACACTAACTATTGGCATTGTAAAATCCATGTCATCGCTAGATGAATCGCACACTACTGCCTTACTGCTGAAGACACTAGGCCCGGCAGTTGTGGCACAACTGTCTTTGTGTGGCTGTGCTGTTGTAGCCTCGTCAATACTAGACGAACATTCTTCCTCCACGGGTTCTTCTTGGAGAGGGGCGCAGAATCTAATTAGATCATTGAACGCCACCACGAATTCCTGAAGTCTCGAGAGTGTGTTTATGTAAGCACGGTCGAACGGTATTTGTCTTTCTTCTGCGTAAGATATCAAAACTGCTAAATCTCCAGCTTCGTATGGGGGAAGATGCAAGCCAGACTTCTCTATAACCTCTTGCATACGCAAGAGAATATCTGCTCGCGTATCTTTCTGTTCCTGCATTATTACAGCGCGGGACGCCTTTGCCATAGCAAATGCAGCGATTGGGGAAGTCCGCGCAATGGCGTAGATTTCCTGTATATTTTTTTGACTGAAGCGGGCTCCATTTCTTTTATTTATTATTAATTTTTATAAGAAATTTAATAATAAATAAAATAAAATATTGTAAATTCGGTTATAAATCTTCCAATTATAACGTGATTTTTGCAATATAATATAAATTGGTGATAATGGAGTGTAATGCCAAACTTACCTATTATGCTTGTTTTAGAAAAATGATTATTATTTTATTTAATAAATGTTTATTGTAAGTGGTATAATAAACATTGCCATCTTAGGAAAAAAATGTCTGACTGTTCCTGTCCTTCATGTGGCCTCCCTCTGAATACCTACTGCTCCCACTGCGAGGTATGCTCCCATTGTTGTATAAACAACAAAAACCCAGACTGTCCATTCGTGCAAATGAGAACGCGTAGAGAGGTAAGCAGATGGTATAATACCCTGACAGGAGAGACAGCGATTGTATACGACAATGGCGACACGGATATTTACTCGCCCTATTCTCAACTACCACGTGCGCCTGCACCGGCACCGGCATCGGCATCGGCATCGGCATAGGAAAATGCAAATGCAAATGCAAATGCAAATGCACAGCACAAGCATAATATTACTGCATAGTTTCTAATTCAAAAAACCGGCTTTTGTAAAAGCCACTTTGTTTTGGACTGTTATAATATTGTATCACTATTAATCCATTTTTTAGTTAAAACCGCTTGGACACTCTCCAAAGCACCATTTACCCATCCTTGATGCAATGATACAACTTCTCCGACAACTAGAACATTATGACCATTATGACCATAAGGAACATTATGACCATTATGACCGTTATGACCTTTAGGAATAGGATGTTGCGCCTCACGAATAAATTCTTCACGGGTTTTATATTTATCTGACAAAGGGGAATAGTAATGTGTGCCAATGTCCCAATAGTATCCTTTGATTGACAGCAATTGCAATGGCTCAATAATTCCCAATGCCTTTATCAATAAATCACGAAATAGTTCCCTATTTATTACATTGTTTTTTATATAATTTTTTAAATAGTTAGCATTAGCGCCATCTGAATAAGCAATCATATAAACGCCATTTGACATATGTATTACCTTCTGCAATGGCCCCGGAACAATTATGTATCCCTTTATGTATTTCTTCATTATTTCTGCCGAGTCGCGATTGAATTTACCATATACTCGTATAAAGGGTTGGCCTTGCACGCTATCATATATAGGCAAAGGAAATAATTGACGCAAGGATGCGATTGTAGTAGCAAGTATAACCTTATTTGAGAAATATTTCTTTCCAGTTGCAGTTTCAATAATGAATTTGTTTTGTGTTGTCTTCGTAATATTAACTACATTCTGCGATGTTTTTATTTTATTAGATATAAATAAGCATAATGCATTGATTAATTGTTTCCAATTAACCGCAATGCCCGTCCAACAACATGCGTTGTCTTCCATTCCATACCGGGTCATTACGTCATTCGCATCAGCATGTTCGTAATCATGGTATCCAGAAGATATTACGAAATCATTATATTTCTTATCGGATAACAAATTCCTTGCAAATTGCGCAAAGGTGCCTTTTGCGTTACGATTATTTTTTTTTAACTCTTGCATTATCGCATTAATACCCGTAATGTTAAGTTCCGTCGAATAATATGGATTAACCTTAAACTCGGAATACTTTATTTCTAATTCGTCTAACAACCGAAGTAATAGTTTGTCTTTATTTTTTCGCGCTATTCCCGCACCAGTCACAATATTTGTTCCATAAAAGGAATCATTGTTAGTTCGCCCGCCAATCCATTTTTTACGGTTTTTTTCGAGTATAACAAAAGAGACATTAGGCGCTAATTTTGTTATGAGGTATGCGGAGTATAACCCTGCAATTCCACTACCGACAATAATTATATCATATTGCATATATTATATTATATTATATTTACATTGCATTGCAATGCAATGCAATGCAATGTAAATTAACAAAGTAAAATAAGATTGTTATTCCACGAAAAGACGCCCATTTATCCAATAACCAATATTTTTGATGGCACAAACATATTGGTTATTGCATAGTGCAATAACATCGATATCCTTATATTGCATTGTGCATTAATTAATCAGTTGTTTTTGTTATGAAATGCAATTGAAGTGCAATTGATGTGCAATTGAAGATTAGGATTGACCTAATATGGGCGAATATTTATACCATGAATATTCGCCCTATAAAGACATAAATTTTCGCCATTATATCAAAGAAAAGGCAATATTTTTTTTCATAGTTAACTTCTTTGATCTCGTATCAAGGTATGTTATGATAAGATAAACCAAATCTTCATCCTATATTGCAAAAATATCTTCTTATATTTAAACCCGATTATAATCCACATTTCCTTTAAATTTTTGGGAGTCTAGTTAATCTTATTATGAATAACGCAAAGCACAATTAGTGCTAAATAAAATTATTTTTTATATAATCTTATTGCCAGAGTTATTACATCTGTCAATTAACTCTGGCAATAAGTCCACACATGAATTTTTAGGTTCTATGTCATAATAAATAATATAAGCGCTATTTGGGGTTATAACATCAGAAGGCCTATTTGCATCAAATACACATATTTTATAATTGGTTCTTATACCTTTGAGAATGTCATGTATTTGTTCGATATATGAATATAACTCTTGTATAATTTCAACGCCATCAATTGTATAATTTCCACTATGTTTCGATGAAACGGAAACATATACAAAATGAATGTAGTTGTCATTATCTAATAGTATTTTTTTGAATCTTTCCATTCTTCGTATATATTTATCTCTACTTAATGGAGTATCATGAGGAAAACAAACACTATGTTTTGAATTTACTAAGACCGGACCATCATTATTTAATATAAAATGTTTTATACTGTGCAAGCATGCTCTTTTATCGCATTTAAAAAAATGATTATCAACAATATCGTCTATTTCTTTTTTATCAATCAATAACATTTTTATTATCGTATATACAAACTATGGTGTTGAAAACATCCAGTCAAATGGTAAAGTTTCATTTTTTAACCCTAATCTATCAAACAAAACAGGCACACTACATTGAGCACCCAAAGATACGTATAAACGCATATATATTAAATATTGACATTATTTAATTAGTTTTTCCACTTTTTATAATCCCGTGTGACACCCAACGACCGTTTATTATTGAGACTGCCCGTCTGTAAATAATTTTATATTATATAATATATGTCAAACAAACGCATGGCTTTATTATTTAATGGTATACATTACCAAAAAAATTATAGACATTTTTTAAATAACATCAATGATATAGATTTTAGGCATTATATCAAAAATATTAAAACTACCTTAATTAATCATTTTGAAAAAAATTATATAATAGATACATTTCTATGCTCTGCAACAAGTGATATTTTTTTAGAATTATTAGACTGTTATTCCCCTAAGGCTTTTTGTTTAGATATAGATATAGACCCAAGCATAAATAAAGGAATCTATGGTAAATTTACTAAGTTATTAAAAGTAATACAAATATTACTTGAGTATATTGATCAAAATAAAGTATTATATGATATAGTTTGTATTACACGATTTGACATTTATTTCATGAAAGATTTTTTAAATATTGACATTACTAAACTAAATATAGTATCAATATTAGAACATCCAAACGCCTGCGATGATAATTTTTATTTGTTTCCTATACATTTCCTAAAGGATTTTTATAATTTGATATACCATCAAATAATGACTAATAAAACAAATAGCCTTATTCTACATTTTACCCTAAATAAATTCATTGAGTTATTTCCTATAAACTATTTATGCAATGAAGGCGTAATAGTGCGCGATTTATCATTTTTTAAATTGCGTTTTTTTGAAAACATTGAGTTTACGATTAACAAGTATATTTTTTCAGATAATGTTTGGTATGCATCAATTGATAATAATTCCCAAATGATGCTATTAAATGACACCATTTGTTTTAATAAAATAAAAACTGACATCTGTCCATGGTGTTGGATTGGCTATGATATTAAAGAAAAAGGGTTATACCAATTGTCTTTTGAAATCTTATCTGACAAAGATATAATAAACTTTGACTTTATTAAACTACATAAGCCGGTTATATTTTATAAAACACAAGACATTCTTGCGAATATTTGGACAAATATCGCTGTGCAAATAACTGTTCATGAGCCCGATGATTTATTATGTTTAATATTTGACATTTATACCGATCAAATTAATATTCAAGTTAAAACATTAAAATATCATCAATACTAAATTTTGTTTTTTTTGGGTTTTCCAGAAACATTCAGCCAAAAAATATTCCTAAGGTGTCAACTAAATATATTATGACTCCTCGCCAAAAATATTAACTAAGTATATTATAACATATGACGATTTAGTTAATATTTTTAATGATAATATCATATTATATATATGATTACGATAAGTCAATATTTGCCAATAAATTAATAGATTATCCATGCGTGCCGAAATTTAATCAGTTTTATCAACAGCCATATAGAATATTATCTTTTTTTTATCATATTAAAATGGCATTAAACCTAATAGATATATCGACATTACATGGCAATAGCATTTTGTCATTAAACCTAATAGATAATTCAATAGAATCAATAGATTATGCAAAAATCAACGATTTATTAGCAAATCATGATATAATCGTTCATGAACAATTATCTGATAAATCATTATGTGATTTTTATTTTATCTTTAAAAAAAATAATATATATGTATTGCAAAATTTATACGATAATTATTTAAAGTATTGCACTGATTGGGAAAACGATATTAATAGAGACGATTTAACAACAACGCGCCCTGAAGCATTATTTTATTATCATTTTATGCTTAATAATAAAAAAATTGCTTTTGAAAAAGTAATTGAACATAAGTTTGTTCACATTTGCAATATTTATTGTGGACATAATGGTATTAATGCAAAGATGATATGACGTAATGCATTAATTGTAATGGAACACAAAATAAAAGAACTTACTGTGCGTTTTAATATATTTGTCAGAGTCTTATTGTAATGCTGAAGACATATTTGTTTTGGTTATGATATTTTCTAACAAAAATATATATTGAAAAATCATTTCATAAATTGATTTTATATTGATTTAATAATCTTAAATTAGTTATAATTTATGTTAAAAAGGTTAAAAATGGCGTATAGAACACTACCACGCAAGAAGGCAGCATACTGCAACGCGTTTTGT
>Ga0208088_1000031_pt1 | contig 25289 bp, 23 predicted proteins | sample LakMenEpi02Apr12_FD_150661 | JGI IMG/M metagenome (GOLD analysis project Ga0208088, IMG submission 150661) | Freshwater microbial communities from Lake Mendota, WI - 02APR2012 deep hole epilimnion (SPAdes) | ecosystem: Environmental > Aquatic > Freshwater > Lake > Epilimnion/Euphotic zone ...
CCCCCCCCCCCCCTCAAAGTAAGATATAAATTATTGACACAGTCTTAATGCAAAGCATTTTATTAAGGGAAAACACTAAAAAACCTTTTGTTTTGTAAATTTTGATGGCGAGAAAAACAGATTGATGTATTAAAGCCAAAATATAAATAAAAATGGTAATAAGCAACTAATAAGCTTTTGTTGTAATTCTTTTGTTCCAAGAAGCCCAGAAATGAATAGCGTGTGGTCTTTCTGATGTAGGCGCAGACCGCACAGCCTTTGTCGCAAGTGCATAAATTAGACCAGCCACCTTGATACGATTCGCATGACCGTCTTCAACTGAGAGAGCGAGAAAAGTTTTGGTCGCACAGCATATAATGGCTTCTAAGAGCGCTTATGCGTTCTTGTAATCTTGCGTATTCGTCCATTCGCGCGTGGATTTTGCAATTATTTATATATGTTTAATCTAATAAATACTTTAATAATCAATTCTCAAAACGGGGCAATTTAAAATATTTATAATAGATATAAATATAATGCAGGTAAATGTCCCATTGCGCGTCATAATTTCCGGAATTATATTGCTAGCGTTGGATTTAACATATATATCTATTGCTTCATCTTTTTTTTCAAAACAGATTACATTAGTTCAAACAATGCCGGTAAAAATAAACTACGTTGCTGCAATACTAGCATATATTGCCATAATATTCGCAATTAATTATTTTATATTAAGCAAAGATGCAAGCGTCCTAGATGCTTTCCTTCTCGGGGTTTCCATATATGCGATATACGAATTGACTAATTATTCTTTGTTTCGCAATTGGCAATTTAAGACAGTCGTTGTTGATACATTGTGGGGTGGCATATTATTTGCTACAGTCGTCGCAATAATGAAGATTACGAAAATGTGATGCATTGCATTGCATTGTTATTAAGATGTATTATAAAATGCTTACGCCAAACAACAGTGTTTGCATTACAACAGGAATTCTGCTATGATGCAATTAGTGAGAGGCGCAGGGCTAATATAGTTACTAACTTTGCAAAGCGTTCAATAAATGTTATTTTTAACGAAGGACAAGTAATCATCATAAGTAATTATGCATCATATTAGTATAACTATGCAATTATTTGCGATAATGATTTTTTTAGTATTCCTAATTTCTTAGAAGAATTAAATAACATATTTATCTTATTACCGGATAACTGGCGATGTTTGCATTTATGCTTTGGCTACTTATGGTAGCGACAGTTTCGCGATATGTCCAAAGTTTTATATTTAAATCCTGTGTATATATGTAGATGTGCCCTGTGCCCTTTGATAAATCAGGAAGATTTTATAATAATTGCGATGGGAAAAAGTATTCTGATAGAAGTTTTTTGGATTGGAGGGCCTATTGCAATGTTAATCAATAAAAATAATTACGAATCATTATTACATTATTTTTATTGATTAACAATGCACGGCATATCAATAATGACGTAATACTAACGCGAATATTATCAAGTCGTGATTATGTATGTAGAAATTAGGATATGAAGAATGTGGTGGAACCATGTTCAAATGAAGAAATTGCAATTTTTTTATTTGCATTATAGTATAATGGCATTTGCATTTGCATTTGCATTTCATTACTTGCATCATTTAGCAAAATGGCAGGATCCAATTTGCATTTTAGAAATATCAGAAGAGTCCGATTATAACCTAATAAAATTATATCGTGAAAGCAACATTGACATAAGACTACAAGATGATATTAAAGTATTAAACTATGGAAACAAATTACATTGGAGCATACCTACCAATCAAATTTTTAATTTTCCTTTAAATAAAAGCATTTATGCGAAAAAATTTGATTTAATTATATTAAATACAATAACCGAGGAGGGAGGGGAAGGTATAATGTCCTTAATAAATGAGGTATTAGTGAAAAATGGCGATATTATTGTAAACAACAACATTGCCAAAGATATTAAAGAACTTTTACCTAAAATGTTTGCAGACATTACAACATTTCCACATTACATTTATTGCACCGGATTTGCGCAGTTTCTTTCTCCTCGCAAAACTTCATTTAATGGAATTTCTTATGATATACAAAAATGGGAAGAAAGTGCTTTAAAAAATGCCGCGGCCATTAATGCATTCCTTTTTCCAGATAAATATGAGCATAAAATCCAAAATAAGAGATTGATGATTTCATTTACACAAAATAGTTCATTTACACAAAATAGTTCATTTACACAAAATAGTATAGCACCCGACGAATTTATGTTTAGAATTCGCGCTATCGAAAGGGATTTATTTTTATCGAAGCGCAGAATAGATTTCGTCCCATCATTACCTAAATATGAAAAGATAACAGATATGTTAAACGTAAGCACGAAGTTAAAAAAACTAATCCCTGGAAAACATAGGATGTCTCAAGCATTCTTTAAAATGTTGGAAATATTGCATCATGTGCCATTAATTAGGCATAAACAAATAAATGTATTGCATTTATGTGAAGCACCTGGGCAATTCATTCTTGCTTTTATGCACTATTGTTGCAAATACGGCATTAAGTATTCCTGGCTTGCAACTAGCCTGCGCGATGGATTTGGCGATCATTATGGCCTTATGGCAAAATATCCTAATAACTGGACATATGGCGCCGATGGAACCGGAGATATTACAAATCACAAAAATATTGCATTTTTGGCAAAGGACAAGAAATATGACGTAATCAGCAGTGATTGCGGGCAAGCAACCGCAACATTTGGCTTGCAAGAAGAAGAACTTATGGAAATAAATTATTGTCAAATAGTGACAATATTGTTGTGCCTGCGTATTGGCGGTAATTGTATTTTCAAAACTTTTTTACCTATGGCATTGCCTTTGAATATAAGCATTATGGCTTTATTTTATAAGTTATTTACAAAGATAATATATTTTAAACCATCCCTTAATCCGAGTAGCAGCGAGATTTACATTTGCGGGTTGGGCTATCTTGGTAATATATCCCCGGCGATGTTGCTTAAAAAAAGGGATCCAATGAAATGGATGCAACCTACTTTTTCGCGCTCTTTCATTGATTCTCATTTTTCCGCGTTAGAACAATTTTCAAAGAAAACTCAAGATTCTATTACGAGAAGTCTTGTTATTTATTATCATGGCGATCATATCGATCTAAATAATTTTTGCGAAAAATGGATTAAGAAATACTATTTATCGCTATTATAACTAATAAATACTATTTATAACGCGAACATACCTCTCCATTGCGGATTTAAATTGAGCAAGTTCATCAGATACACGCATATGCATTCCTTTATCTAATTTTTCAAGACCGTTTTGCATAAATAAAATTACCTTTGCATCACTGTTTAATGCGATCAACTCAAATGGTTCTAATTTGGTTAAATATGTAAGTTGCTTATTAAATTTATTTAAGTAAAACAGATATATAAAATTGTTATCGAGACTCTTGCTATTTTGGTATACGTTTCTAAATGTAGATTTTACTAAGTTATATAAAAACGGATACGTTTCTGCAAAAATAACTTCGCGTGAAGACATAATCATATTTATGATTATTATAATAAATAATCAATTGCGTTATGCAATATGCGATATGTATCATGTAATCCTATTAATAATTTCTTCTTCTAAAACCACAGCAAAACCCGGTTATAATATCTTCATACGTATCATCTGCTTCTTCTTCTTCTTCTTCTTGATAAATACTTGAAGAAGATGATGCATATGAAATACTATCATCGTCTAAAATAATTTCATTATTTCTGTCATTAGGAATGCCCTCAAACTCTACTAAATCGTCAAATTCGTCAAAATCCGCAAACTCTGAAAAATCGTCAAATTCATCAAACTCCGCAATCTCCACGCTATATTTATTTTTCATACTGCAATTACAATAAGGACATATATTCGACCTCAAATTATCAAAACAATATGCACATAAATCATGGCAATATTTATCTATTGTATCGTCGATATGACGAATTGTAATAAGATTCGTCGTTTCATAACATATTATGCATTCACTCATTATTGTTTTTTATTAAGATTAAATTTTCAATTACATTATGTAATTGAAAATAATTATGATATTACATAGACTAAATGGATAAATTGCACGAAATATTTTATATATTTCGTGCACATTGCGGAACAAGCACTGTTTTGTATAATCATATAGAAAGTTATAAATTTATAAAATCATTACCTAAAATAGCCAAGGAATACGATTCGGCAGATATAGATATTTCTAAGTTATACAAAAAAATAAATTCTGAGGATGGTTGGATGATAAGTATTTTATTACAAAGATACTTATTTTATAACTCGTTATATAAAGCCTGTGCATCACATATTATTAATGATCTTATTTATCCTGATTGTAAATTTTTTCGTAATAACGAAGACACGAAGATAATGTCGAGGTATAAATATAAAAAGAAAATGTGTGCATTTCTTTCTTTTTATATAAGAATGCAACAATCAACCATGATAATTTACGATTGCGTTTATATAATAAAATTTATGCCTGGTGATTATACTGAGGTTTTATGGGATATAAACCCTTGCGCCGAAGATATGCAAATGATTGCAAAGATTAGAGACAGAATAATACACCCAACCCCATATGGCTTTTTTTTTGGCAATTGCACAATTTTAGATGATTGTGCAATTGCATTTAATAAAGCGTGTGATTTGCATTATAAATGGCTACAATTTAAATCATCATTGAGGTATACCTGGATTGTTGGTTGTATTCAGTCATAATTATAACTAGAATTATAATTATAATCGAATTGCGCGAAGTTATCCTTTGGATTTTTAGTCAAAATGATTATTTATTATCCTAATAATATATTTATTTAGTATAATACTAAAAACCACATCAAAATGCGTTGCACCCCACGAAGTGGGCCAAGATCTGCTAGTCTTATAAAGTGCGTTAGAGAATATATTCCTGGTCCTGCTATTGGACTTGAACCCGCGCTTGAACCCGCGCTTGGACTTGGTCTTGAACCGGCGCTTGGACTTGAACTCGGTCTTGAACATGGTCTTGGACTTGAACCGGCGCTTGGACTTGGACATGGACTCGGGCTTGGACTTGAACCCGCGCTTGGGCTTGAACCCGTGTCTCAAACGCCAGACAAAAACACGCCTATTGTCTTAAAAAGAAAACAGGTGGAAACTCCTGACTCAAAAGGACAATCGAGTGAACCTCGTGTCTCAAACAGACAACGCATAATGCCAATAAGGCCCATTCAAACACACAAACAGGTTGAACTAATGCCAAAGCATACAGAACTGACGCCGGAAGAGGCATTAAAATGGTTTCTGTCTGAAGGTAATAAGAACCTTACATGGCAAATAGGTCCGGATTCGTTCGCGTATCATGAGAAGCATACCGAATACAGTCCCTTAAGGTATCCATTCAGTAAGGCAGTGATAAACCATGGCCTTTTTTCGAATGTCATTGCAAGCCAAGAGAATAACGGTCTCAGAATTCCGACTTGGACACATACCGTTCATATTTTGGACGATGACCGGACATTTTCCGCAGAATACGCACCATGTGCAAAAGAGGCCATCAAAAAGCCCGTTCTGGTCGATGCAGTTATAAAAGGTAGGCCATGCGAGACAACGCCCACGCAGTATTATTGCGCCCTATGCAAAAAATATTTTACGACACTGGGGGCTCAACAAAAGCACAAGGACATCATGCATCCATCTGATATAATGCATGAGTTTCGGTGCCATTATTGTAGATATACTACCGGGTGGAAAGCCGCCATGGTCATGCATGTAAAAAGCCATGAGAACAAACGGGAGTATAAATGCCCCGAATGCCCTTATGCGGCGAACAACTCGTCTACATTGCGCCAACATAAGGAGAGTAAGCATTCTAACGGCAAAGGCAGGTTTGTGTGCGACATATGCTCATTGCAATGTTCGCGCAAAGATGGGTTGATTAGGCATAAAAGGTTGATGCATTTGCATCCATCTTCATAATTATACTATCATGAATAACAACCCGTCATTTGCGCGGGTATGTTCTACGTATTTTTTAATAAGTAAATTATTTTTTGGTTTCAATACCTTTGCTAAAAGCGAGAGTATTCATTAAATAACTTAACAAGGTTATCATTTACAATAAGAGTTATACTATGTCCTGTGCAATTAAGTTTAAATTTCCTATCAAATAGCCCGCATTTTTATTATTGGTATATTTAATACATTCTTCTTTTTATAAATTTTTTATATGTCAGCACAAATGCTTTGTCTGACGCTTTATAACTGTAATAACTCATTGTTCCCGATTGAAAATTTAATCTTAATAAATAATAGAAATAATGAGCCAATTAAACCCCAATTATTGTGTTCTTATAGAACGAAACGATACATTTCCCACAAAAAAAGAGGGCATGGGCTTAGAGGACATAAAATCTTATTTGTTTAAAAAACACATCCGTAAAAGTTATAAAGAGATAAGCGAAAAGTATCCAGAAATAAACAGCGCAAATTTCAAAAATGCAATCAAAGAGGATTGCACGTTAATAAACGAAGAAGCGGACATGTTTTTCGCCGCTAATCATTTTTATTCAGGATATAAAGATATTATTTCACAAACACTTATTCCTTCTAAAATATGCACAGGAACACCAGATGAGTTCAATGTTATTGAATACATTTATTTAAACATATATGTAAATGAGTGCAACCATTTTATAATTGCATTGGTAATAGATTTAAACTATATAAAATCTGATTTTTATTCAAAGTTTAAGTATTACTTTCCCGCGGAAATAGTTGCAAAAAATCATGAACGTTTTTATCCGGATAGTTTTCATAAACAGTTATTATCTTTATACAACCCAGGTTGTGATAAAATCAAAATTAAAACAGAATTTACTAATAACAACAATTTCATAAAATTATTACTCTCGTATGCGTTGTTTCATTTTGATAATATAAAATTAAACGCAAACATAAAATTAAACATAGAATTCGCGGCCGAAACAAAGAGCATTATAAAAGCACCATTATTTAGATCTCAGTTGCAAGATATTGCATGGATGGAAGAAATTGAAACTGACAGCATAACAAATAAAAAACCGATTATTTTAGATAATATAAAATCAATCCCATTCGGCAATCATTACGAAATAAATTTTACTGAAAGCGAAATTGCAGGGCTTCCTGATTATTCGTTTGCACCAAAAAGAACTATTGAAAATACTGACCCGGATAAATTAAACTATTTAATTGGCGGTTGTCTATCAAGCGACCCAGGGTGTGGGAAAACATTGTCAATTCTTGCACATTGTTCGAGTCCAAAAAACAAAGACACTTTATCGTTAATATGCGCCCCGGAGCATTTAGTTCATCATTGGGTTGCGGAACATAAAAAATTCATTGGCGCGGATTTTGCTATATATATCTACGAATTCCCGCATATTATTAATGGGTATAACAACGAAATTATGCTTAGTGTCCCTACTTGTGGGATAATCGTCGCGTCATTTCAAAATGCAGAGCATGCGCATTTTAGAACAGAGCGCATCGTTATTGACGAATGTCAAACAATATTCGCATCATTCGAGAATATTGCATTGTCAGAAACCATTTCATTGGCAAAGTGGCATTGGTGTATTACTACAACGCCGTTTATAACAGATGAGATCTACAAAAATATAATAAATTATTGCATATTAAAGAGATATACTCGATATTATGGCATAACAGATTCAATGTTTAAAACAACGAAACAAAAGCATAACATTATTACTAATTTCCATCGCATTAAGTTATCATCGCGAGAATCTGCAAAATTAGCGTCGTTGATGTCCGAAGAAGACCAGCGCAAATTTTGTTTGTTTCCTACATTATATCTAAACAACAGCATGCCATTTAGTTATTGTTTTTCGGAGTCTGAGTTTATTGATGTTATACTAAAAGAACATAGTTTAGATGAATTACCAGAAGGAATTAATGAATTACAAATACAAGCAAGAATACATATAAAATTTGTTAAAATGCAATTAAAACGAATAGCAGATTGCGGATACCTTTCAATGAAGACTAATAAAAAAATTAAACTTGAAAGCAAACATGAACACGAACACAAGAGCACCAGCACCAGCACGAGCGCCAGCATAAAACCGCCCGATATTACGTGCAGTATTTGCTATGATAAACTAAACCCAGATTTTACTATGTTAAGATGCGCACATGTTTTTTGTTCTGATTGTATAAAAAAACTGTTAGATCATGGCCATACAGAATGTTCTATGTGCAAGATGAAACTAATTAATACAAAGTGTTTTAGAAATATAGAAACAATGACAGATAAAAAACTGGTAGAGTTATACGGCACTAAAATTGCATTTATAATTGATTTTTGCAATAAAAATCAACACGAAAAGATAGTTATTTATATTGATGACAAAAAACACGCAAGTATACTTTATAACTTTTTGCATAATGGCGGAATTAATGCGATTTTATATAAGAAACCGGATGACATTCTTATGTTTTCGAAGCCAGAATTACAATCGCAAGCACAAGCACAAGCACAATCGCACGCGCATATGCAAGTCATTATATTATCATCACAAAATAATGCGTCAGGATTATTTATTCCAGGCATAACAATTTTAATGTTATTGCAAAGAATTAGTTTAAAACATAATCTTAAAAATATTATTGCAAGATGCGCATCTCCATATCAAATTCAAAAAACCCCTTTAAAAATGATGTGCATCAGTATCGAGGATAGTATAGAAGATACAAAGCATGAATTATTATGATTTAATAACAATTCATAATTCATATATTATCTTTGAATGAACGCAATATTTAAGCGAGACGGCATTATCAGTTATGGTTTTGGATCTGGATCCGCGCAAAGAGGCAAAATAATTAAAATTACGTTTAAAGAATTAGCGCAAATTATTGACACCATCGCTATTCCAGATATTCAAAATGATTTACAAGAAGATAAAATATTGGAAATGATAACGGCTTACAAAACGAATCCGAGCCATTTTATTACTAAATGTCTTATAGTTATTGTAGAATTTACGATAGGTGATTCAAAGGAATACTATTTAATTGACGGCCAACATCGCGCAAATATGTGTGTCAGATTGCATGCGCTTGGCCACAATGAAGTTTTATTATGCGCATTAATTAGTGTTGCATCACGCGCCGAGTTTAACTTAATGTTTGAAGAGTTAAACAAAGATTCTATTAAATGCCGATATCCGCGATTATCTATATTTGAAAAAGAACAGTATGAAATATTTAAAAAGGCGTTGCATTTTAAATGCAATGGTATTGCCCCTAAATCTTCATCGGATCAGAATAGGTTATATACAATATCCGAAGTTGTTGTATTATTGCAAAAATTATGTATTGACATAAACGAATTATTTATAAAAGAAGCCGAGTTTTACGATAAAGTATCTTACTTAGAATTATCTAATAATTCTACGACATGTAAGTTTAGTATTACTGAAATAAAATCTATAAAAGCCGGTTCGTGCATACTAATAAAACGCAATAATTTTATAGAATGGATTATGAATCCACAAAAAGGAATTGTCCCTAAACATTTCTTTAATAATCGTAAAAAAATAAGTGCATCGCTTAAAAAAACCGTTTGGCAGAAATATTTTGAAACTTCTTTGGAAGGCCAGTGCCAATTTCATGGATGCACCAATAGGTTAATGCTTGATGTTATTAATAGTTGGCATTGCGGGCATATCATTAGCGTGCATAATGGCGGGACTAACGACATAAATAATATAAAACCACTATGTCCAAGTTGTAATTATGCAATGAGTAGCAATAATTGGCAATAAAAATTTATTATATTATAATATAATAAATTTCCTGGTCCGGTATACGTAATCTATTTGCCTCAACGCGAAGAATATATCAGAAATGTTTTCGAAATAATGCGCATCAAGGCTCAATTTATCCCCGCCATACTCAGGGCCGAGTTGCCACCATTGCAAGAATTATTGGACAACGGAATTATGGGGGATATATACCTACGTAAACATTTGCCTAACGAAAACTATCCCAATATGGATTTACGTGCTTTTGAAGCCAATCCAAAAAATACCAAATATGTTAATAGTAAGTTAAAGGGCGTTCTTGCACTGCAACTGTCATATATGCAAATATTTGAACAATTTCTTCAGACAGGGCATTCACATTGTTTCATATTTGAAGATGACATATTATTGCAAACTCCCCGGCAAAGAAAACACACAATACACCGGTTGCAAGAGATATTTAAAGAATTGCCGTCAGATTATAATCTTCTCAATTTAGGCCGTTGTTTAGATGACTGCAAAAATAATAAAAACTTTTCTAAGAACTTAGTAGTTAATACAACACCAGTTTGCACACATGCATGTGGGTATTCGGTGCAAATGGCGAAATACGTATTACAGAATGCATTGCCATTGCAGGTGCAATGCGATATTTTGTTAAAAAAACAATATATAAACAATGGCTTTTCTGCAAGACCAGCATTGTTTTTTCAAAACCATACAATTGAAAGCTCTCTTATGAACTATCCTACGCCTGAATGCAAACCGAATGCGCCAAAAGAGTCAAAAGAGTCAAAAGCGTCAAAAGAGTCAAATGCGCCAAAAAGCAAAAAGAAATAAAGTTAATTATATTAATATAATATGACAAATATGTTTTCTACTTTTACAAATTGTTTTAAGTATGATGGCCAGGATGATATTTATATCAAAAATATAACAGGATTTTCGCAATCTGATTACATTACTTTGACGTTGCATGGTAAAGTAATACTTTCTGGAACAGACGTTTCATTGTCTCAATTTGGCGTCATGAAAGGCCCATTAGAATTACATACTTTGTCAAATAATAAAAAAACCATTTATTATGCACAATATGCGCCGAATTGCGTCAATAAGACCATAATTCCGGGACAAACGCAATGTGTTTATAATTATCATACTCAAACAATTATGCAAATTGAACCTCCTATTACATCACATGTATTTGTAGATGCATGTTTTATTGGATTTGTGCAAGATATGGAAATGTTAGTAATATGCGGAGAAACGGACATAAATAAATTAAATGTAATCATTAATTCGCACAATATTAAGAAAATTAAAATATATGGTTATACAAAGTTATTGCAACAATTGCGAATTAACAATAATATTATATCTATTAATTATATAAATGAATGATGAAATGTCATATTCAAATAACATTGTTGGAATATATGACAGCCATGATGAAATCGCAATTGTTCAAGATATTGTTATACTAACGCCCGAGAGGCCATACATTATTACAGATATTATTGTAATCCCTAAATCGCGATTATGATATAACTATTAAGTATTTAAGTATAACCTTATCTTCAGAATAAACAATAAATTCATCGTGAGCCATATATGCTTCAGGCCTCAACAAGGTCGTCTTTGCAATACTTAATGGTATCCCGGCAATAGTTGCGATTTCCGCGCATTCTTGCGAATAACGCCCAGGAACAAATACACTATCGGGTTTTTCTTCCGAAATAATTAGATCCATTATTTTATTGGGCGGTGGTTCAAGAATTACCTTTGCCGTGCCGAGATGCACAGCACATATAGTTAGTATACTAGGCACTCCTCGCGGATTTCGCGCATAATGCATGCATTTTTCAGAAGAGTTAGTAAAATAAATGCCGTTTCCGAATAATGAACCGGCCGTTTGAACACCATAAGGTTTTATTTTTAATCCATTTTTTATTATTCCATGATAATTAATATTGCGCGAACCATGAAATAATAATGCATCGCTACATGCGCTTTTGCCAATGTCTTCGTGCCTATTAATGCAATAAATAGATAAAATCCGATGGGCATGCGGTGTGGTATTTATAACCCATTTTGAAATAACGTCGAACTCTTCGGGGCTTGCCGGATAAATATCCGCACATAGTTTGTCGTAGTTATACTGCAACCCGTGCTTATGAGATTTGCTTATAATACTGTATGCTTCTATATCATCTAATAACACAATTTTTTCTTCAATATTTAAAATTGTTCCTGGTGCAACATCATGACACATTGGAACAAGCGTGTGCCACTCCATTGACAAAATATATTTATCATCGGCATTATTTGAATCGTTTATAAGTTGCAATAACTGACGTGCGCGTATAATATTCTTTTTTGGTATAACTATTATCTCATTGCGTTTTTCGAGTTTAGGATATAAAAGTTCAAATAATGCGACTATTTCGTCTGAAATAGTAATCATTATATCATCCGGTTCATCATCTTCTTGATAGATATAATAATCTTTCAACCCATCGCGCGTTTTTGCATCTTCAAATGAAAGGCCAGTTTTTAGTTTAAACAATTCGCGAAAAGCGAGATCTGCAACTGGCAATGATACGTAGCAATCTAAATCTTCTTTGCCTTTATGTCCTATACGCCCTTCACGAGAATGCAAAAAATATGCCGTTTTTGCTTCGTTTTGCAATATTTTAATGATGCAAAAGTTATTGATGTTGTTATTATTTTCAAAATTTACGCATGTAAGAAAACAATTATGTATAACCTCCATATTCTTAATAAATTTACTCATAGTAGATTCTTGTTATTATCATAATAATAATAATTTTCATTTAGACTTAATGTAAATGAAAATTATTATTATGATAATAACAAGAATCTATGCAAGACATAGTATCATTTGAGTTTCATAACAAAATTGTCGCAGGACAAGATATAACTATTTATAAAAACGCATTTTTGTATTATGGCACCGAACAACTTGATTTTCATTGCACAAATAAAGAAAAAATAGAAAAAATTATGATTAAAATATTAATTAATAAAGATAGTAGATTTGCTATTTACGTTGTTCCAGAAACACAAATAATAAAATTGCAAATAAGCAAAGCATATTTACATGATTGTTTCAATCGCGGGGTTATACCAAGCAATAATTTAATCGCAGTTTTGCGTGATTTTCCTTTTGCGTCTGCACATATTAGTCCGCAAGCATCAGAGCGTTTTATTAATCATGCGGGCTTGGGCTTAGGTCTAAGCTTAACTGCATTGATGCCATTAAATTCGCTTAAATTAGAATTAATGCAACATCAAATAAATAACGTTGCGTGGATACAAGAAGTAGAAGCGCAACCGTTTAAACATTCATATTGTTATAACAACGATTATTCCGAAATAACACTAAGCGATGATTGCAAATTTTATATCGATTTAAACTCAAACATGTGTTATTCATACGAATCATTAAAAAATTATGCGCCTGGTTGTATGCCTGTTTTGTTTAAAGGCGGACTGTTATGCGATGAAGTCGGACTTGGAAAAACATTGTCGTTTGTTGCGGGTATTCTTGCGACAAAAAATAAGAAAATAAGCCTTAAGAAAAAAAAGGATGAAGGAACAAGCATGAATAAATGCGATGGCACAAGCACATTAGTATTATGTCCAAAGAGGATTATGCATCAATGGGCTACGGAGATTTATAAATACGTTGGTGATTTATTATCAGTTCATGTTATAACTTCTATACTCTCATTAAAATCTAATAATATTGAAAAAATGAAAAAAGCGGATGTAGTTATTGCGAGTATTCAACTACTTGCAAATGGAAACTATTTACATGACGTAAATGTCGCGAAATTTTCGAGTATTAAATGGAAGCGCGTAATTGTAGATGAATGCCACGAGTTTCTTGTTCGTCCGTTTCCATGCAAAGAATATCGCACTATTTGGAGCGAATTGATGGCAATCAAGTCAAATGCGCGATGGTTATGTTCTGGAACGCCATTTGCGCAAAAAAATAAAAATTTATATCCTATGTTAAACTATTTAGCAGACGACGACGATTGCGCTTTTAATTTATTGGATCGCGATTATGATATTATAATCGACCAAATAGCGCGAAGGACAACAAAGGAACAATCGCGTGTTGTATTAAAAGAGCCTATTTATGAAACAAAAATTATTGAGTTTACCAAATATGACGCAATCATATATGCAGACGCATGTCGCGCAATGGACAATAATGAAAAGTTGCGGATTTGTAGCAACATTTTTTCAGTTGGCGAAAAGTTGGATGAAATACATATAATAAAAGACCGAACTGAGTTCTACTTAAAAAAGATAGAGCAAGGTATAAATGAAAACAGCGCAATGGAAACAGAATTGCGAGAGTTGATAATAAAAAAAAATTATTTGTTGGGACAAGCACAAACGCAAAGCCAAAGCCAAAGCCAAAGCCAAATGCAAACGAATGATTTGCAAACAGTAAAAGCGGCAATTAGGTATAGAAAGACTAATTATAAATTGCGCATAGAGCATAATCTACGCGAAAATGAGTTTTATAAATCACAATTAGAATTATTAACAAAAATGAAAAGACCTGAAAGTATTTGTATTATAACCGGTGAAAAATTATTAGATGATTACCTAATTTGCCCAGATGGACATTGTTATTCCCTGATAGGGATCAAACTTATGCGCAGTTATAAAAATGACCGACATATATTATGTCCTTATACCCAACGTAAATTATTTCCATTAATGTTTTCTAAGCCAATAATCAAAAAAGTATGGGGCTCAAAGATTGTGCAATTACATAATGATATTACATATATTATTGGGAAAAATTATGACAACGAAAACCGCATAATCATATTTTCTAAATATGAGGAAACATTAAAGGCAATAACGGCATTTTTAGAAGAAGAGAGATATAATTATATTTGTCCTTCGGGAACCGCGTCGCAGATTGCGATAGGTATAAATAAATTTAAAACAGATATTAACATAAGATTGTTGCTATTATGTTCAGAAAAATCTTCCGCGGGGACTAACATCATTGAAGCGACACATATAATATTATTTGATACCATTTCCATTAATATCGCTAAAAGTCGCGCAATCGAAACTCAAGCAGTGGCGCGTGCTGTCCGTATTGGGCAAAAAAACCATGTTAAAGTATTGCGTTATATAATAAAAGATAGTATTGAAGAAGAGTTATACTATTCGAGTATAATATGATAAATAATTACATGCGTCCATTTATTAACATTGTTTTTATTAAATTCATAAATATAATTAAAGTTTAATGTTTTTATAACCTCAGTCTTTGTTATCTTAAACTTAAGATTTCTTGGCAAAATGACTTGAAAATCGTTTTGTTGGCGAAAATACTTAGACTCTTTGGTTATATTTGAATTATTTATGTATAACCCAGTGCAGTTGCCATATAATTTATATACATAAAACCGGCGCCAATTGCTTCGATGGTGCCAGTTGCAAAACTCCCAATCAGGAATCAAAGACCAATGTGAATGGGTTATAATAGTGTCATTAATATATGGTTCTCTCATACAACGATATAAAGGCCCTTTTATATTAATTCCTCTGCGTATAATCAAATCATCTAACCCTGCAATAAATTTAATAATATTCTTTGCAAATATTGTTGGTTTTCCGGTATCGTTTATTAAAAGATCAGGACTAATTCGGTTTAATAAATAGTTATGAACATCATAAATAGACCAATTTTTTTCGGGTTGAGTATAATTTATTATTGATACCGTTTTCAAATCTTTTTTTGAAAATGTATCAATTTGCATTAATTTGATTAAACTTTTGTTGCGTTTATGTATCGACGAAACATTTATACCTAATAATGTTGTTAATTCCATATATATATTAAGGTATATTTTTTTTTCGATAATGGCTAATACTTGGAACTTTTGATGGCGATGTTGGCATTGTTTTTGTTTTGCTCTTGCTTTTGCTCGTGCTCGTGCTCTTGCTCTTGCTTTTGTTTTTGCTCTTGCTTTTATTTTTGCTCATGTTTCGCGATATTGACCTTGATGAAATTCCTTGAGTAATATTTTCTGTGGAAATAATTAGTATTGATGTCATACTCTTTGAAAGTTTCATTGTTGGTGTAGGAAATATATCTACAATTAATATACTATCGTCATCGTTTTGCCCGACAATATTAGTTATGTTAATCATAATTGCAATTGCAATTGCAATTATTATTGCACGCATTATGTTATTATTACAATAATAAAAAAAATCAATTATTATGTTCAATAAATTTAAGCCGTTCATATATGTTGCTTTTTGCCAATAAATAAATATCAAAGCGAGTAGTCATGGCAATTCCATAATTATTAAATATTTTGATGTTATAATAAGGCAAAACGAGTTTGCATCCATCAAGAATGACATGTATATTGCGCAAAGCATGCTCTTCTGTTTCGGATATTATTTTTATTAGATGTATAACATCCAAGTCCGAATAAAACCGCTTGCATGCAACTAATTTTGCATTAATGTCGTCAATATTGCATTGAAAATCTTCGTTAAATAATTGACTCATTGCTATAATATCCGGCCATCTTCTAATTGGCGATGTTATACTAACATAATTCCATGTTTGCAACTTTTCATGAAATATTTTCGTTTCATTATACAATAATGCATAACGAGAAAACGTCGTGCATTCTTTTACAATGCTAATTCGCGGACAATAATTCCATATTTGCGAATTGACTGATATCATAAGTTTTTCTACTAATGCATGACTGTTAACTACTTCTAATAATTGCATTAATTTATAAATATAATCGTTGCTATCTGTATAACATAAATTTGCTCTTACATTAATAATTTTCCGCGATACCGACAACAATCGCAATGTAGAATTATTTAGTATAAATTTAAATTGCACCGCACGCTTGCTTTGATTCGCATATAATGAACAAACCGAAACTAATTGTTTTGGTAGCATATGATCAACATCGTTTATGCATTGTGAATAAACAGAAGTGATTTTTTTTGATATATTTTTAATTAGTTCTGAGTCGGCATTAGCCAAATAGTATAATACATCCGCTATATAAACCGACACATATATATTATCGTTTTTAAGTTTCCATGAAAAAGCATCATCAATGTCAGTGCAACCAGGCGGGTCTATACTAATAATATTTTTTGTATTTATTTGATGAGATGGAATTCGGCGCATTAATTCTGCATGCCAATGTTCAGATAAAACGAATTTATTTCTATTAAATAAGGCATACTTATGCTTGTATACAAGTATACAAGCATTCATGTCAGTGTCAAGCCCTAAATCTTCATGCATATATGCTTTATTAATTTCATTATTGTCTTCTAACCGTTTCAACAATATATATCTATTACGCGCTTCCTTTGACTTTATTGCAACATAAAACTTTTTTCCATCAATAATACTTCGTGCTCGGTGCCAATAATTACCTTTTTTATTTTTGCCATATATCTTTCGCTTTGCAAGATATAATACTGCGGGGATAATATCATTCATTATTCTCGATATTTATATATAACTAAATTGAAATTATATTAATACTTAGTATAATATACTAATGGATTCGATTATCGATAAATTCAACTCAATGAATTTTGCACTTGATGCCACAAAAAACGAACAAGGGTGCGAAATAAATGTATACTCAAAACAGAAACTTCCTAAAACAGTTTTAAACATGTTTCCGGAGTTATTGCGATATGAGTTATACCTAAATACCGATTGCAATAGTTTGCAATATGCGTTATTTATGGTATTACTACCGGATTTTCGCACGATGCCTAACTGCGACAAAGATGCAGTTATGACGAAATTTATAGAACACGATTTAACTGAGGAAAATACTATCAAATATATTCTTGGATGTTATTATGCAATTAATGTAATAATAATAACCAAGAATAAAATTAATTATTATTTTTATAATAGTGAGAAAACAATAATCTTGTATCGCACAAAGAAAATTTATTATTTAGTAAAAGAAAACGGCAGATCTGATTTATATTATATCCAAAGTAGCGATGATCTTATAATAAAACTGATGAGCATAAAGTGGCGCCATTCTGAGCAAGTCAAAGGCACAATTAAACCAGAAATCGCGATTAAACCAGAAATCGCGATTAAACCAGAAATCGCGATTAAACCAGAAATCGCGATTAAAGAAGAATTTAATCCAAAGCGGTTATTTTCTGAAATGTTTGACGAAATAAGTATAATCTTAGATGATAAGCGGTTCTCAACTGATATAAAAATGATGCGCTTAATGCGATTAAAATTGGACTATCTAAAAAGTGCTTGCACATTACGTGGTTATAATATTCAAACTCCCTTTAAGAAAAACTTAAAGAAAAAAGATTTATGCTATTTATTACTTAAGTAATAAATGTTTGCACGGTGCAACATATGCACACGTCATTATTTGTTTTTATTTGACACGATAAATGAAAAGAATGATTATGAGAACATGTAATAAATTCAGGAAACTCTAAAATTTCGTCATTGTTCCATTGCTCTTCAGTTGAATAACATATTAGACATTCTTGATTAGGTGCTGTCGATAAACGATACTTATTCCTAAATAATACAAATAATGCATGATGACAATTATATTCTGTTGCATACATAATTAGTTCGCGGAAATCATATGTAAATCTTCTTTGGCATAAATACTCGATTATACTATAAGATTTTTGCATAATAGCGATATGCATCGCAGTTTGATTTAAATTGTTGCGGGCATAAATGTCAGTTTTATCAGATAGCCATTTGACTACTTCAATATGGTTTCCTTCTACGGCCTTTAAAAACGCAGTCATTCCCGTATTACTTTGCATATCTTTAAAAATATCGCGCTGATGTAAATACATAACAACAGGTAAATGTCCCGAATGACATGCCGTCATAAGTGCATCATGGCCATATAAATTTTTGCGATATTGCACTGACGCATCCTCTAAATATTTTATTATATCAAGGCACCCATGACACGCCGCAATCATTAGTGCATTATCCAAACTCTGATTTACGTAATTCATATCAAAACCCATTTTGTGCAATTCTTTTATAATACATAAATGGTTATACATTGCGGAGTATAAAAGTATTGACCCTTGCGATGAATAAGATTTTCTATATCGTGGAATAACATTGCCCGTTTTATGTAATAAATGCAAAATATCACGACAGTTTGCAGTTATAACTTCCTTTTTTTGCACAAGAATGAATGCATTTTCAAAAGAAAAATTGACTGCCATTTTAACATCATCAGGAAGCATTATACTAACTAAATATTTTAGTATAAAGCAATGCCCGTGGCGCGCTGCAGTTAAAAAAATGTTGTCGCCATAGTTGTTTATTGATGTAGCAACTGCATGCATTGTCATATTATTAAATAAGTATTTAAGCAATCTGAGTTTGCCATATTTTGCCGCCATATTAATTGCATTATTTCCATCTTTATTTCTTGCATATATATTAATGCCCTTTTTTATTAGTGCAATTGCTATTGTTATATCTTCGTTTAACGATCCGATAATAAAATTATGTAATGCATTATTTCCTACATAATTTATTGAAGTTATTAAATTGGTGTCATTGTGAATTAATCGCGACAATATGAACTCATTGCCTATTAGCGCTGCCATCAAAAACAGGTTATTACCTGTTTGATCAATGGCTTCCGTTAATATATGCCAGTGTTTAGGTATCATTTTAAGATAAATATCAGCCGAACTCGGGATGTATCCGTATTGGTATAAATAAGATAACATCTCCATATTATTTGCCGATTCTGCAATAATACCAGATATATCATGGTTGATATTATGCCCTGTATGATGCAATAGCGAAATTACATCAACACGAGAATGTTTTACCGCAAGAAAAATTGAATACTTAATTAAATCATCATAATCAGAAATCCAATTCCGTTTATGTTGCATTAAATATAATAACGTGTTAATTGCACCGCTTTCTATTGCCATTGTCCATGCAAGATAGTTAAGGTTATCCATTGACACATTAAAACTATGCTTAAAAAATACGTGTTTCATTAGCGCAATGTTTCCATGCCACGCCGCCGATAAATATATTTTGCAATCTAAGTTCATATGATATTGTTTATTAACCTATTATTATTTTTTCAATTTAGTCATGTTTGATTAAGAAATAAAATATGATATAATATTATAATGAAGTATTCGTTTAATATTAAAACATATAAAATACAAGAACAATCGCCGGCATTAGAATGCGAAAGATATATATTAATGAAGGGCATATCTAAAAGCATAAATGAGGTTTTGCATAGGTATAACATAACAATCGGAATTCTTGCGAGATGGATATTCTCGAATGTAAACATATACGATCCATTGTTTCCGTATAACGGGCGCAATAATGTGCAATTAAAAAAAGACATTGAAGGGCAAGGGCAAGGGCATTTATACCCAGAAATATTAAAAGAATTACAATTATGCCATAAATTTAACACCGCGATTGCCTCTTTGCAAGAAATAATTAAATCACCACAGTATCAAATAAGAAAAAATGCGCCAATTAAGATGATTGTTCGCGGGGATTGGTGCATTTTTGTCCTTGATGATACTGAGTCTAAGTATTCACAATTAAAACCAATACATAAAAATTTATACGAAAAACTTAAAATGAATTATAACTCAAATAACATTAGAATCGGAGGTGGAAGCGGCAGTGGAGATGGAAGCGGAAGCGGAAGCGGAATAATGTCTCTCGATGCGTTAATAATCTCTCTTGTTATTAGGTATGAAGCATTAGAAAGCGGAAACCAACAATTAGCGGTAAACCCTAAATTATATTCGCGATTATCACATTATGGTTTTGCTCATGAATTATTTGCGAGTGGGTTAAACTCTTTTTGTAGTAGTTATTGCAGTCTATTTCCAGACATAGAACAATACTTTGGTAGTAAGGGCAATTTTGATGATTTTAAAATATTGTCCGGAAAATACTTTGCTAATCCGCCCTTCGATGAGGCAGTTACAAAAAATATGGCTGTTAAATTAATTGACGCATTAAAATCGTCTAATGAATACATTGCGGTTTTTATTACATTGCCTGCATGGGACAAGTTTGAAGCATTATCCCTATTGGAAAACTCTGGATTCATGTCTTTGCGCCATTTTGTCCCAAAGAGTCAGATTAAGTTTTTTCATTATTACGAAAACAAATATATTGACGCGGTTAATACATATTTTATATTAATAGAAAACAAGAAAAGTAATTTAAGCTATGCTATAAAAAATGATTTACGGGCAATATTTCCTAATAATAAAGCCATGGTCGGAGGTGATGGAAATGATACTAAAAAATATTTTAGTGGAACAGATATTAACAAAAAAATAAGATTTAATAAAATAGTCGAAGATGGCACAGACATAAGCGCAGAAACAACCAAAAGCATAATTATTGTCAACAAAGAACAAGAACAAGAACAAGCACAAGCACAAGAAAACGCGCGCCCGCCTTTGCTAATAAAGATTAAGCATGCACCATCAGATATGATTATTAAGTCTAATATAAAATTTGCACCATTTCCGCCAAAATATTTGCGCGCCATTGTTGAGAATTTCTATTTGCAACGCGCACTCAATGATGCAAAGCGGTTAAATAGTCTTGAATATAATCGCAAGGCTTCGGTTAATTATTTTTCTATTAACAATAATATAACAACCGCTTTGTCCCTTGTTTTTCCAGAAGGATTGCCATCGTGGCCTATGAACATTATGCTTATTGATTTAACGTATTCTTGCGAACATTTTACATTCATACAAAATAGGTTGCGCGAATGCTACATTGCTTTTGCCAATTTCATTACAAAAACGGCTATGTTTCAAATGTTCAATATACAATGGTGCGTTAATCCCCGATACCACGAGACTGATTTCATGGAATATTTTACCAATTTGCATGAAGAAAAACTAAATTTCATTTTTGTTTCAGGAAATTTAGATTATTACATGACAAAGAGCATTTCTTTTTATACCGAACAAATATCATATATTTTATATCTTGCACAGACTTACATTGTTTTGGCAAATCAAGCACCCGGAGGTTCATTCATATATTTCTTTTATTCATGTGATAGCCCAATATTTAGGCAAATGATTAACATATTGCAAAATAGTTATACCGAAATTTATTTGTTTAATTTGTTTGACGGCACAAATAACTCTTACATTATAGGCAAGGATTTCATCGGAATTTCACCGGAAAATTTAGCCACTATCAAAGAAACCCTTGCGAAATTATTGCAAGAGTATCCCGACTTTGGAGAATCTTTTAATATTTATTCTGATGAATTACGTAAGCGCAACCATGTAATAAAACATATAACATGGCCACCAAAAGATATTAAATATTTAAGCAAAGTATTTGATTTGCATAATGTATCGAATCGAATTTATAAAAAAATTAATGCATTTCATGATATTAAATATGGGCAATATAATTGTTATAATTCCGACAAAGCATAACTTATGTCCTTTATATATCTCGAATATAGATTAGAAGGGGAAACCAAGAAACACGGTTCTGCGATAATCATGTTATACCTTTCTGTATCGTTATCTAACATTTTTATATGCTCCAATAATGCGTCATCATCGTAATCAGGCGCATATATAACACGTTTCTTGTTAATGTATTTAAAAATGCCCGCATCGCCCCAATAAATAGGTATACAATTAGCAATTATTGGATTAATTAGTTTCTCGGTTGAGTATCCGGCACCCATACTGTTTTCCATTGCGATAACAAATTTAAACCCGCCATTAGCATATTGTTCTATTGCGATGTCGTTATACGTCTCAGTATCATCATATTTATGCCGTGTAATAGACGCATTTGATGTTCCGCAACATCGTCCCAAAGCGGTAACCTGAGAATAACTTGACAATAGGTTATACCATTTTATCCTATGTTCGCATGAAACGTAGTATAAATAAGCGCAAAAATTAGTATGCAAATTAATGTAGTCATCGGGATTAATTGACTTTCTGTGTTCGCGAAGACTTAAGAATAATTGAGGGATATAAACAGTGCATCCAGAATTAGTGCCAATAGACAAAACATTTTCGAATTCTGACTTATTTTCGCCAGATATAACAATTACATGTTGTGCGGGAATTCTTTGTTCAAAAACGTCATTTATACTAATGACCGCATTATCACCTTCAGTAATTTTTATTTTATTAATTTTAGAAAGCCATGTAATAATAATATCTACTGTATACCTATGCCATTTAGCGGCACAGGTATTAACTGCAACAGTAATCTCTTTTTGTTTTAATAAAGACATATAATAAATATATATAATATTATATATGAATGCTATATTAGGCGAAGGTTCATCAGGAATAATATATGAAGAATACCATGATAAGTATGGCCCCGTTGCTGTAAAAAGATATAAAAACGAAAAGCATATGTATAACGAAGTTAAAATATTAAGAGCAGTCAAACAATTAATAACAAAAAATGTATGTCCTAACTTTGCTTATATGTATTCTACTAACATAAGCACAAGACCGAGCACAATCATAAGCACAAGACCAAGCACAATCATAAGCACAAAGACACATTTGAAAAATGCTTATATAATGCAACGTAAATATGACATAAATTTGCAGGATTTCATAAAAACATGGCATCCTTTACGTGTTTTCAAGTCTATTCTATTTCAAATATTAATGGGCATGCTTGTTTTTCAAACTTATTTATCCGGATCACACCGTGATTTATTAGGCAATAACATATTTATTAAATATGTTAACAAAGATGAAAATTATTGTTATAACGTTAATAGCACCAACTATTTTATTAAAACGTATGGCTACCAAGCAGTAATAGCCGATTTTGGAGTGTCTGTAATCGGAAAACCAATAAGGTATACTGATTTTAGATATTTAGCCCGTTTGCCAGGTATACTAAGTTATTATAACGATGCAAATAATGGGCGCGCCATTGCAAAAAAATATCACAATATGATTGAAAATAATGAACGCGATGATGTTCTTGATGAAGAACATGCCATTAAAATAAAAACGATTATATATAAATTGCGCAAAAATGATGACAAGCGGCTGGTGTCGCGAAAGTTATATTTATATTTATACTATTATACAAAATATATTCCTAAATTAAACCAAAAAACAATGCAAATGATACTAAATTTGCAAAGGATAATAGATGACATTGGTCTTAAACCAGATACTTTGCTACTAACTACTTTAAACTTTAGTAGTTTTGCGAATAAATGCGGAAACAAAAACGAACAAGAACACGATCATAATTACTTCATTAAATATGAAACATAAATTTCTTCGTAATAAGTGCAAATATTTTCCTTGTTTGGTCAGACTGTAAATTTAGACTTGTTTTCTTTCTAAAATATAATGTATCATTAATATCAACAAGTCTATCATAATCTAACTTTTTGCATATTTCAATCAAGTCATTATTTCCCGAAAATATTCGTATAAAATAATGAAGTGTTTTTCCACTAAAAAAAATGCCAGGAATTCCTAATATATCGTTGCAATATGGCATAATTTTATATAAATTAATTGACGAAAATGCCATAGAATGATACAAAATTATTGTGTCATGTAATAAATTCGCCCCTTGCTTGGCATAATTATATGTATCAACCGATTCAAAAAACACACCGAACATGTAAAAACTTGACATTCCAAAATCAATAAGTATTGGTTCGCCATTTTGCACTAATACATTATTACATGTTAAGTCGCCATGTCTAAACCGAAATCCATGCTTGTCGAATATTACATATATATCAAATATTTTATGTAATAATTCATTAATAAAACACGGATGTAAATGTTTAATATATCTATTAAACGTGATAGGGATGTATTCCATAGCCAAATAATACTTGCGTGTTATTTTGTTATAACTAAAAGAGTATAACTCAGGAAATATTTTAACTGGAATAAACGCCTTTGCATAGCAATATAAAATTATAGTTTTAATGTTTTCTATAAACGAGTCATACCTATTTGTAAATTCACCAGGAGACCTCAATGCGATTAGTTTGTCGTCATATGAACATTCCTTAATGTCGTTATACCCACCTTTGCTTATAACACGGTTATAACAATATTCATGTATAACCCCCGGCGAAATATTGACTCGATATTTCATTGTTTTAAAATCATACGATATTGTAGGGCCTTTAAACAAAATATTTTGCGCTTCCCAGTTGCCATGTATATTAAAATTTTCAAGGCCAAATTGCGCCATTAGGTTAGTATAACTCTGCATTAGGTTAATCTAATTATTATTATTAACTTATTATAATTAGATTTTCAATTACATTACATTACAATACAAT
>Ga0208088_1000032_pt1 | contig 25034 bp, 19 predicted proteins | sample LakMenEpi02Apr12_FD_150661 | JGI IMG/M metagenome (GOLD analysis project Ga0208088, IMG submission 150661) | Freshwater microbial communities from Lake Mendota, WI - 02APR2012 deep hole epilimnion (SPAdes) | ecosystem: Environmental > Aquatic > Freshwater > Lake > Epilimnion/Euphotic zone ...
AGATGGTAAAATGATTAATTTAAATGTATTTGATAAATTAGAAAATAATAATAGAAAAGTATTTATAAATGATAAATTTATTAACATGCATCATCCTCGCGGTATTCAATGGTTTTATGATAAAATAAGAAATATCGAATATAAAGAATTAGAACCTGAAAAGAAAGAATTAACTGATAAATATACATCAATAACAATACCTATAAAAGAAATGGTGATGCAATTTGAAGATAATACATTACCTATAACTTTTTGGGATCACTATGGTAGATTAAGAATTGTTTTCTTTTCTATTCTACATTATGGTTATAAAAATACTATAGATCAAAATGGATGGTTATGTACAAATTGGAAAAAATACAAACATTCAATAGGACATGGTAATTTATGGAACTATACATTAACAAGATTTTGGACTAATATTTTATATTGTATACAAAGAAGACATAAATTTAAAACTTTTAAAGAACTATATGATAGATTTCCAAAAATACATTATGGAAGTTTATTCAAAGATTTTTATTCAAATGATATAATATTTTCGGATAGAGCAAGAAAAATATGGATATCTCCAAATTTACCACCAAAAAATGAATTGAAATATTAAATAAATATTTTACTGTTTAATTTATCAACATAATATTCAATAGTCCACAATTTGTTTTTATATAATCAATATGTTTCAAGAGAAAATATATTTGAATACTATTTGTAATAATATTAAAAAATGTATATGATAGTAAAGTTATAAATAGCATTATATTTATATAATTATTTAAAATAATAAATGTCATTAATACTATTATTACAATTAACATAATTATATTTATTATAGTCTGTATAATATTAAAAATATAATATTTATATAATTTGGGTATCATTCCATATGTTAAAACCATAATTTCTTCTTTATTTCCTTTTGATAATTCAAAACATATCCATATATAATATCCAATCATTTCTAAAACTAAACATACAATACTATAAATAATTCCTGTTATACAAATTATTTTTTCTTTACTTAATGATTCACTTGATAATATAATTGTTATAAAACTTAATATTAATGTAAATATAGCCCGCGTATTTCTAATATTTAATATATATGGTGACCATGTATTATTTTGCATATATTAATTTATGTATTATTAATATATTTTATTATAAATAAATGATGTTATTATTCTAAATTTCAATTTTATTTACTATTAGCAAATCCTATTAATGGTGCATACCACTCTGGAGGTATATGTGATGCCCATAAAGATAATTGATTAACTTTTGATAATACTGACCATGCTACAATACCTGATATATCTGTTACATCTGTACTATTAGTATTATTTTTAGGTTCTTTACCATAATTAGTTAGTAATCCAAATCCTAATTTTGTTATATCTGTCATTGATGTTTGAAGTGGTGCTGCAAGATTTATAAATGTTTCATAATTACTATTATATGTATCCATTGTAACTAGATTTACAACTGAACTATTATATAATCTATTTATATCATATGGCGTATCTCCTCCTATCCAAACATCTAATGTTAAACCGTAATCATTAAGAGCAGAACCCCAGTTAATAATAAAGTCTGTCACATTGGTTGGATCTATTTGATCATCAGGTTCTAAATCTATGAAATACCCACTGTAGTTATACAATTTTGCTCTATTTAATGTGTCTGTTATAAATGCCTGTTCATTTGCATATAAGTTTTGTAATCTTTGAGAAAGTCCTTGACAATTTCCAATAGTAGCATCACAATAAATACACGGGGCAGAAATTAAATTTAATTTAGTTGTCATATCTTGTTGATACTGTTCTGTAGACCATGTTGGATCTCCTGATTCATAAGCTGCAAGTGATCCATCTTCTGCAATATAGTATGCTAATATTGAAGCAGTTGTAATCATTCCGATATCATGATACGCTTTAAATGCAGTAAATTCTGACCATAATTGTGAATGGTTATAACCACCGATACCTGCAGATAAAGATACTTCTCTTGATAATGATATAGTTATAAGTGATAATATAGATAATATGGTTAATATAGATTTCATCTTGTTTATTTATGTGTTATTTAACTATATTTCTACAATATTATTATCAATTATATTATCAACTTTTTCTAATGTCAAAAAACAAACTTTAGACAATGATCCATATATTTGTCTAACAGCCCACAATACAATTTTTTTATACCCTTTTTTTTTATTTAAAACAGTTTTATAATCTGTATATTCTAAATTAAATTCATCAGAACATTTTTTTACAACATTCATCCCCCATATTTCTTCCTTGCTAAGAATATTATAATATGGTTCATTTTTTAACCAATCATCATCTAATATATCTTCTGATATATTTTCAACATCTATAGGTAGTTTTATGCATTCTTCCTCATAAATTTCTATATCTTCCTCATAAATTTCTATATCTTCATTATCATAAATTTCTTTTTCATTTGATCTTTTACTAATTAATTTATCATTATTTAAATATATTTTTCCATACATATCACCATATTCTATATTATAAAAAGCGTATTCATATGCATTTTTTATATTCTTAAATAATCTTGTTTTTGTATATGGTAAATATTTATAATATTCTTCATCTGGATATTCAAATATTCGTAACTTATTTCTATTATATTTTTCCAAATCAATATATACTCCATTTATCTGATTTAAATATTCAATTGTCGATACTTTTATCATAATTATTATTTAACTATATTTCTACAATATTATTATCAATTATATTATCAACTTTTTTTAATGTCATAAAACATATTCTTGAAAAACACCCATCATTCAAATTAATCCCCCATAATGCAATTCTATTGTATTCCCTTGCAGATTTTTCTAAAACTGTATTATAATTAGTATATGATAATTCAAAAGATGCATTTAGTTTTTGCAATATATTTACACCAAAAATCATATCTTTACTAAATATTTTTTCATAGTCCGGTATAACATCTAATAAATAATGATTTGAAATTATTTTATTATCTAAAACATGATCAGCATCATTCGGAATTATGTCACATTCGCTATGATCTTCATAATAAAAAGCAGGATCATTATTTTCATTATCATCATCATCTTCAAATTCGTCATACTCCAGAAAATTTAATAATTTATTATCTACAAATTTAAATATTCCAAATCCAGGTACTTTTTTATCTAAATTTTTAAATGCAAATTTATAAGCATTTTTTATACTATCAAATTTTCTTTCTATAACATATGGCATATATATAGTTCCATATTCTTCTGTATAAGCGTATATTTCAGCATCAGGAAAATTTTTTAATGAGTATTTATTTTGTAATGCTTCATTTAAATAAAATATTGTTGTTATTTTTATCATAATTATTATTTAACTATATTTTTATAATATTATAATCAATTATATTATCAATTTTTTTATTAATTTATAATATAATGGACTATAAACAAAAATATTTAAAATATAAATATAAATATATACAATTAAAACAACAAGGAGGATTAAATTTATCTGGTCCAATTATTATTGATTATTATAAACATAAAACAAATGGAAAAAAAATTATTATAATTGGTGATAAACATTGGAATAAATCAAAAATATGTAATACAAAAATAGATACATTAGAAATAAACAGATATTTTGAATTATTATTTGATCAAACAACTGATTTAAAATTTAATGCTTTTATTGAAATGCCTATTATTGATAAACATGAAATGGAAACAAATAATATTATAATTAATAATGAAGGATATAAAGAAGGATATTTAGGAGATATTATAAAACTTTCTATAGATAATTATAATAAGAATGAAAATAAAAAAATTTACTTTTCTGATTTAAGAGAAAAAATAAAAGGATATGATGATTATGATAGAGGAATGGAGAATATAATTGAATTATTAAAAAATATAGAAAATTTTAAAAATAACTATAATTTACTAAAAATTTTTGATTGGCAACCTTATATTGCTACATTATATAAATTTTTCTTTCAGTTAAAACCTTATTATGATAATATTAAAATTGGAAATGATTATAAAATTAATAATAATGAAGATATACCAAAATATTTAATTGATGAGATGCAAATTTTTAATGATAAAAATCTATTATCTTCTCTATTAAATATAATTCTATTACAAATAGCAAATTTTTTTGCTGATATTGATACTACAACTAATTTTATACAATTAGAAAATATAGAATCTTTAAATAAATTACAAAATATGGGGCATATTATAGCAATTTATATAACTGATCTCTATACTGTTTTAAAAATTATGAATAATAATTTAATTAATAATTCAATAATATTTGGTGGTGCATTACATTCAAAATCATTAAATGAATATTTAACTGTTTGTGGTTTTGATTTGGTATATCAAAAATTTAGTAATAAAAACGAAAATCAGGAAGAATTTAGATGTGTAAAAGACATTATTGATTTTAAAACTTTTTTTACTTCCTAATTATTTTATTAAAAAAGATTTAATAATAAATCATATAAATTGGGCATATCAGGGCATGTATTATCGGTAATACCTAAATTATTATGTTCTTTTTTAATTTTAGCTAAATTATCAGATAATTCTAATAATCTATTCATATTTTCAGTTTCAATAATTCTTTTATCATTTAAATTAATTGAAGCCTTATGAATTGATCTTACTAGACGTCCAAAATATTTACTTGCTGGTAAATTACAATTTTCATATCTATTAAGATTATGAAGCATATATCCTAATTGTTCAATTGCACTTAATATATATATAAATGAACTTAATGAACAACAAGCAGATTTTAAAATAATAGGATTACATGATGTACCACTTTCTTTTGCTTGTTCACATCTAACTACATGAATAACAGTAGATGGTAAAATATAATTTTCATTTCTATATAGGTTTGCTTCACTTAAACTAATTATTATTTTACTAAATAAATTATTTATTGCATTTTTATCTATAATTTGTTCATTTAAATTATCAACAATATTTTTTTTTAATTTTTCTGATTCTGATAATTTTTGATAGTACATTTCTCTTGATGAATTATATTTTAATTGTTCTACTTTATTTTTTGCAATATCTATTATATTTTGTGAATCTATTAATAATCCATTATTATTAATATACCAATCTATTAATTTCATTAATAGTGAATTATTAAAATGCTCAGAATTTTCATGTCTAAAATATGATATTAATGCATATTCCAATAATTTAATAATTACATCTTTTTCAAACCATCGTGTATCAATATAATATTCTTCAATCATTGTAAAATCACCATATAAATCAATTTTCCATAAAGAATGATTAAACCATTTAGTTTGTTCCCATAAATCTTCCATTACTGCAATCCACATTGAAGCATTTGGTGATTGTATTGTTATATCAATATCACTTAATAGAGTCATTGAGCCTAAAATAAAAGCTTCAGCATCGATACCTTCTATTTTTCTAAATTTATCTGCTATTTTTAAATCCTGATTTTGATACAATGTAAATATTCTATAAGCTGTTTCAAAAGTAATACTAACTATGTATTCTCTTAACGTCCAAAGTTTTGTTAATTTATTAATATCTTTTGGTAATCTGTTCCAATCAAAATCTATTGAATCATTTAAACCTTCTCCTAATGTTTTTATCCTATTCATAATATCATTATATATAACAATCGGATTAATTGATTCTCTTATTTCTATAACTAAATCTTTTAATTTTATATCAATATCAATTTGATGATCTGCTATTCTAGATTCAAAAAATCCAATTGTATTATTAAATTTAATAGATTCAATATCTCCACCATATTGTAGTCCTAATTCTTTTGCTTTATTTTTATATTTTATATATTTATCATAATAATTCATAATATATATTATAACTTGGTATATTATTTATTCAATTTCTTCAGTTAAATAATATATTTTGCATATACATTTTGATATGATAATAATAAGAAATTTAAAAAATAATAAAAAAAAATAATATTCAATTTTTATAATATATGAATCAAAATTATTATCCGGCAAATTATTATGGTAATTATGACAGTGAGCAATTCGCAAAATCTATGAAATATAAAGCAAAACTTATAAATAATGTTATAAATGATATAATAATGTACATATTAATATCAACTGCATTTGAGTTATTTTTAATATATAATATTTATAACTATACAAAATACAATCCAATACTTATCTTTTTTATTGTATCCGTATTAGTAACATCAATAGTATTATTTATAATAAATAGATATATTCACTTAAAAATAGATATATTAGAACTTTCAATCAAATATTCTATTATTAAATTAATACCTTTTACTATTTTTTATCTATGTTATAAATTTATATAGGAACTGTTTAATTTATAAAAAAAATTAATCATATCTGTATCTCTTTGATCCACTTGATACAACTGTTTTAGTTTCCCTGATTTTCCTCTCTTCGAGTTCATCATCCTTAACAGGAAAATCTTTCAATTTACTTTTAATATATTTAATAATATCACCATAAAAGATACGACCAACTAGTTTTTCTCCACTATGAGTTTTCCATTCCAACTTATAAAACTTTTTTTTCTTTATTGGGGTTGGTTCAGAATTATCACAATCTTCTTTTTCTTTTTCAAAATCTCTTACTTTCTTCTGAAATTTAACTTCAAAAGGAGCCATTTCTCTAACCACATTAAATGATTTTACTTCAAAATAAAAATCATCTAGAAAACTAATAGAATTATCAGATTCAATAATACACTTACTATATACATCTTCTATAATATCATTACTAATTGTAATACCAAATTTAGTCAATTCATAATAATATATTGCTAATAGCATGCTAGATATTTTACATGCTAATATGTTTTTTTCTCCATAATCAATCGATTTATCGTCTGAAAAAGGCAATAATATAAATACAACAGCACTATTGGTTATCATACAAATATCAAACTTAAATTTTTCATATATTGCTTCACATGCTATTTTAAAACAATATAGATGATCCTTTTTATATTTTATTAATTTAAATATCTTTCTAATATTTTTTATTGAACAAAAAAAAATATTTACTTTCTTTGTATCTATCATATTAACTATTTTACTGTTTAATTTGGACTTTTAATACTTTTTTATTTTAAAAAAAAGTATTAAAACCAAAATTAAATCTGTAAAAATAGGGGATTTTTATTTAAATATTATTATTAAAGATATATCAATATATTATTAATTTCAATTTTTATTTTTAATAAATCAAAAAATTGAAATTATAACAACAATACCAATATATACAATACTTTTAATTATATTTTATATGTCAGATAACAAGGATGCAGTACAACAAAATAAAGAAATAACGCAGGCTGTACAACCTCAAGCACAATATGTTAATCCAAATCATCTTATTGATACTATGGTAAATGGGATGTTAGCTTCATCATTAGCTCAATTTTCAAAAAGTGATAAAAAACTTAATATGCAAACTATAGCAAATTTTTTAATTTTAATGTCAATGTCCGAATTAAAATCAGGTATTATGAGCATTATTAGTGAGATTAAAAAGTTTGTACTTTCTTTACCATCAAATATACATCATTTTATTTTTGTATATCTTAGAGAAGGAGGTGTATGGAGTGTTTTAAAAATGTGGATTCTAAGTAAAATATTTTTTTGGAGAAAACAGGAAGTAAAAAAAAATTTCATTATCCCATTAATAGAAAATAAAATAGGAGATATAAAAGAGGATAATACAATTTTAATAAATTTTGAATTAACATCAGAGACAATTAAATCATTTACACATTATATATTAAAAAATGCAAAATATGAAATATTACCTATTTATGACATTATTTGTACAAGTTTAATAGAAAATAAAGTATATAAAAAATTAGAAAACATTAATTTTAATATTAAAATAGATGAAGATTGTATTTCATGTAAATTAAATCAGGAATTAATTATTAAATTAGATCAAAATATGAATTCTGATGGAGATTTATTCTCAAAAAATAAAGAACAATTATATGGTTTAAGTAGTGATGAACTTAACAGATATAAAAAAGGAGATAAAAATATCTCTATATTTTTAAAAATGATAAAGGATGATAAATTAAGAGAATATATAATTAATGAAGCAACCGAAATATTAAATAAATGTGAAATGTTATACGATGGTATATCAATATATGATAGACACTATCAGCAAATAAAAACTGTTTTGAAAACCAATAATACAGTATATAAAAAAGAAATGATTCTCCCAAATATATTATTTAAATATAAAAATAATACTGAAATAATAGATATATATTACCATTTATATACTGAATTTACAGATATAAATATAGTATTATTTGCAATTTTACATGGTAATCTTTATAAAAAAATAAATTTCTGTTCCCCATATGAATTAATATATATTTGTATTTTTAATAATATAGCTTCTAAATTAGGGCCAATAACTTATAAATATTCAAATAATATAATTACCTTAACTGCTAAATGTTATCTAATATTTAAGATAGATAATGCTGTTTTTATAGGAGCTATATTAAATCAAGTACATTATGATAATGTTACTACTAGTTTATCTAATAATGTATATCTTCGAAGTATTTTAAAAACTTATCAAGATTTTCCTATAACTTCTTTTATTAATAATACCTTTGATTTTAGAAATAATGATACGGATATTAAAACTGATACAATTAAAATAACAAAAATTTCACTCGAATTAAATTCTGATACAATTCCTAAAGATCATATATTTGAAAAGTTTTATAATTACTTTACCAATAATATCGTTGTTCCTGTAAAACAAATCGATGAAATTGAAACAAAAAATATTGATATTTATCAAATTGTTATAAAAAGACATAAAAAGGATATTTGGGTTCCTAATCCAGCTTATCTAAAATGGAAAGAAGAAAATGACAATGAAGATAAAATAGAAGATAAAATAGAAGATAAACTAGAAGATAAGCTGGAAGATAAACTAGAAGATAAAAAGGAAGATAAAAAGGAAAATAAATTGGATAAGAAGGATAAAAAAGATAAGAAAGATAATATAATAGATAATAGAAACGATGATTCCAATTTAGATTTTAAAGGTCCTTCTGAGTTTGGACAGTTTTCAAGACATTTTTCAGGATATAATAATTTTAAATATAATTATTCTCCCCCCAAAGAAATAATGAAAACTGAATATGAATTAGAAATGAAAAAAAATAAAATCAATTCAACTAGTAAATCAATTCATACTTTATATTTGAGAAAGAAACAAAAAGAAAGATTAATATCGTCATTAAGTAAGTATAGAGACGATAAAAATTTATATACAACCCTAGAGATCTCACATAAATTGGGTTGCCTACTATACGGAGAGCCAGGAACAGGAAAATCAACTACAATTAAAGTTGTTGGTACATTTTTAGGGAAAGACATATATTATATAGATTTAGGATGTATAACTAAAAATTCAGAACTTAAAATGATTTTTGATTTTATACATAATAATTGTAATAATGGAATTATTGTTTTTGAAGATATTGATGCTATGACTCATATTGTAAAGAATAGAAATTTAGATGAAAGCAAATATAATCTATCAAATTTAATGAAAACAGAAAATGATGAATTATCATTATCATATTTTTTGAACTTGTTGGATGGTACTCTTACAAGTTCTGAATTAGTATTTATTATGACAACAAATAATAAACATGTATTAGATCCTGCTATTTATAGAAAAGGGAGAGTAGATATTGATATTGAATTGCAATTATGTGATCATTATCAAATTTCAGAAATATATAAAAGTGTAAAACAAAAAGAGATAGATAAAGATGTATTAAGAAAAGTTCAGGAAAATAAATATTCACCTGCAGATATTCTATTTCATTTGATACATAATATGTATAGTGATGTAAGTGATGATGAATTGTTTTCTGAATTTTATTAATAAATCAAAAAATTGAAATAATAACAACAATACTATCATATACAATACTTTTATTTATATTTTATATGTCAGATAACAAGGATGCAGTACAACAACAAAAAGAGATAACACAGGCTGTACAACCTCAAGTACAACATGTTAATCCAAATCATCTCATTGATACTATGGTAAATGGTATGTTAGCATCATCATTGGCACAGTTTTCAAAAAGTGATAAAAAACTTAGTATGCAAACTATAGCAAATTTTTTAATTTTAATGTCAATGTCCGAATTAAAATCAGGAATTATGAGCATTATTAGTGAGATTAAAAAGTTTGTACTTTCTTTACCATCAAATATACATCATTTTATTTTTGTATATCTTAGAGAAGGAGGTGTATGGAGTGTTTTAAAAATATGGTTATTAAGTAAGATATTTTTTTGGAGAAAAAAAGAAGAACCTATAAGAAACATCATGATAGAAAATATAAGACATGAACCATTAAATGATAATGTTTGGATAGCAAATTTAGATTTCGCTCCAGAGGTTTCTAAATCTTTTATTCAGTATATAATAAAAAATGGAAAATATGATATATCTAACGAATCAGATATTAGTTGGTCAAGTTTAATTGAAAATAAAGTATCAAAAGAATTATCAAATATTGAATTTGATATTAAAGAAGACGATAATAATATAAAATGTAAAGTTATTAATAATATAAATGTAGTATTAGATCAGAATACTCTATCTGATGGTAATTTAATATCATCTAAAAAGGGGTATTTTGGATTGACTGCAGATCAAATTGAACAATATAAAAAGGGGGCTAAAAACATATCTATTTTTGCTAATATAATAACTGATAAAAAATTATCAGAAAATATTTTAAATACGGGAAAAATTATATTGGAAAAATTTGACTTAATAGATTTAAAAGATGAAAATGATACAATTAATATACAAGATAATAGTGATAAAAAAATTTCTATTTTTCATTCAAAAGATTATGTATATAATGAAGGCAAAGATTATATGGCATCTATTATATTTCATATACTTAAATATAATATAATAAAAACTATAGGATATTTTTCATGTTATGAACTTATATACATAAATATATATTGTTATCCTCTGACTAGTTATTATGTTTATAGTATGTGTATAACAGATAAAATAAATAAAATTATAATTCATAGACCTAACAAATATGAAAGAATTTTTTTTACATTTGATAATACAATACCATTTGATACATTATTTAATAATAAAAGATTTAATAAAGACAATCAGAAAGCAGAAAAGTCATATATTCCTATTGAAAATATGAAAGCAATGATGGGAATAAATATTATCAATCTAACTGAAGAAAATATGTTTAATAATATTGTTGATTTTAATAATTGTACAACAAATACTACTAAAAATAAAATAACTAAAATTAGTGTTGAAATATCATCAAAAACTATTCCAAGAGATAAATTATTTGATATATTTTATAATTTTATTTCTAAAAATGTAATAATTCCTCAAAAACAAATAGACAATATTGAATCTAAAAATGTTGATATCTATCACATTGATATAAAAAGACATAAAAAAGATATTTGGGTTCCAAATCCGGAATATGAAAAATGGAAAAGTGAAAATGAAGATGATAAAAAGGATGATAAAAAAGAAGAAAATAAAGATGATAAGAAAAAGGAAGATAGTAAAAAGGATGATAAAAAAGAAGAATCAAAAAAGGAGGATGATGATAGAAATATAGATGACAATATAGATAATGAAATATATAGTGAATTTGGATCATTTCCAAGACATATTCCTAGAAATTTTCACAAACCTTTTAAGGGATATCATAATAATTTTCATAGAAATTTTGCCCCTCCAAAAGAGATTATGAAGACTGAATGTGAATTGGAATTAAAGAAAAATAAAATTAATTCAACTAATAAGTCTATAGATACTTTATATTTAAGACAAAAGGATAAAAATAGATTGATTAGTGTATTAAGTAAATATAGGGACGATAAAAAATTATATGAACGTCTGTGCATACAGAAGAAGCTCGGTTTCTTATTATACGGGCTACCAGGAACCGGAAAGTCCACTACAATCAAGGCGATAGCATCATTTTTAGGAAAGGATATATACTATGTAGATTTAGGATGTATAACAAAAAATGGAGAAATTAAAATGGTCTTTGATTTTATACATAATAATTGTAACAATGGTATAATAATTTTTGAAGATATAGATGCAATGACTCATATTGTAAAGGATAGGAAGTTAGATGAAAGCAAATATAATTTATCATCAATTATAAAAATACAAGAGGATGAATTATCATTGTCATACTTTTTAAATCTTTTAGATGGTACTCTTACAAATGATGAATTAGTATTTATTATGACAACAAATAAAAAAGATATATTGGATCCTGCAATTTATAGGAAAGGGAGAATTGATATTGATATGGAATTAAAACTATGTGATCATTATCAAATTTCAGAAATATATAAAAGTGTCAAGGAAAAAGAAATAGATAAAAATGTATTAAAAAAAATTCATGAGAATAAATTTTCACCTGCAGATATTCTATTTCATTTAATACATAATATGTATAGTGATGTAAGTGACGATGAATTGTTTTCTGAATTTTATTAATTATTTTATTATAAAATATTGAAATACAATCACACTTAAATAAATCCTCTATAATAATAGTATATTAAATGAGTTTAAAAAAAGATGCTGCTAAAATAAATAATAAGATTAAAGTAGTTGAAAGTGACTCTGTTAATGATAATATAAAGGAAATAATTCCTATAATTAAAAATAATAGCGGGAGACCCAAAAAGGAAAATTTATTTAAAAAAGAACGTCAAGAAGTATTAAATAAATTAAATAATATATTAAAAATAACGAATGATAATCAAAAATTTTATATGTGTGATATTGATGAACCAAAACAAAAACAAATTATGGATTTAAAAAATGATGTTAAAAAATATTTTACTTCTAAATCTTATAATGTTTTTGTTAAAAGTGATGATATGGAAAGAAATTATTTATCTTTAATAAAATTAATTTTTAAAGAAATGAAAATTAAGTTAACACGTACTCCAAAATCTATAACTAGAGATGGTAAAAGTATAAAAACTGCATGTTATCTTCTAAATGTTGAATAAAAATTTATGCGTTTATTTTTATAATAATAAATTCACTATAGAATTTATTAAAATGTGCCAATCTTTATTGAAATTAAAGACTGAGAAAAATTACAAACCTATAGAAAATTGTGTAGTAACGCTGGGGAGCAAATCTACTGATATTTCTATAGAAAAAAATTTTTATTGTTTCGACACAATAAAAATTTACAAATTGAAATTGTTCAAAGAAAAGGGTGTTGGTCTTGATTATATTAAGAATTCGAAAGATACTGATCTTATACTTATTGCTGAAGATATTGGAATTAAATTTGGCAATTCTAAAAAATACTGGGTTTGTAAAAGAGATTTTATTTATACTATACTAAAAGATAAATTATTATGTATTTATGAAGGTATTGATTATGAAGAAAATGTAAAATTACATATTGATGTTGATCTAAAAGAAGAACATATTGTAAATAATAGAGATGATGATTTAGATGATTATATTGATAAAATCTATACTCTTGTTTCAAATGTTTTGTATGAAAAATATCAATTAGAAAATCAGAGATGCATAGTTTTAAAAAGTATTAATAAAACAGGTAAATCGTCTGCTCATATGATTTTTCCTGATATTGTTTTTGATAATGTTTATTGTATTAAATATATGTTTTCTGAAGTTAAATCAAGTCTTATTGAAAATAAAATATTGGATCCTTCTGTTTATAGAGCAGGATTTTTTAGATTTTTATGGGCTAAAAAGATTGGAAAGGATAATAATTTAGAATATTATAAAGGTATTAATTATGAATTGTCTAAATCAAAGAAGGATTTATTTGATGATTGTATGATTTGTTATAATAATAAAAATGTTAAAATATTAAAACATGATTATGTTGAAAGACTTAAAAAGGAGAAAAAAGATAAAATTGTTTTGACAAATAGGAATTTTATTTCTATTTATGATAAAGAACCTAATTGGATAAATTTATATACTGTTAAAGAATTAAAACAATTATTGGATATATTAAGTATAAAGAGATGTGATGATTATATATCATGGTCTATGATTGGTATGGCTCTTTATAATTGTAATAATAGTATTGAGTGTTTAAAATTATTTGATGAATGGAGCAAATTAAATCCTGATAAATATGATATTAATGGTTGTAGATTTAAATGGTTAAATTATAGAAAGAAAACAATAGATGATATTAATATTAATTATCTTAAAAATTGTGCAAAAAAAGATAATCCAGAAAAGTTTTGTAAATTAAAAGCTTTTAATAAACAACAAAAAACTTTATTTGAAACAGAAAAAATAAATAAACAATTTTTAATAGATAAAAATGATAAGAATGATGAAATGATTAAAACTATTGACAATTTTTTTACTTTGGAAGAACTAAGAATTTTATGTTTGATATCTGCTTATGGAACAGGTAAAACAAAATTAGTAAAGGATGCTATTGAAAAATATAAACCTAAAAAGATATTGTGGGTTACACATAGACAAACATTAACATATGATTTATTTGGATCATTAAAAGATAATAATATAAATGTTTATTTAAATGGATTTCCTTACAATAAATATTCATGTTTATATACAATAGATGATGTTGGAAATTTTCATGGTGAACTTAGGAGAAAAAATGATATTAACAAAACAAGTTTATTTGATATCATTAATAATTATAATGAATTAGAAAATTTAAATAAAAATAAATCAACATTTATAACATGTCTATTAGAATTGCTAATTAGAAAGGGCCATAAATATTTATTTGATCATACATTATTCAAAAAGAAGAAGAAAAAAGATAATAATTATACAAAAGATTCGATACTAAAAGCTAAAGACATTATGCCTTCACAATATGAAATTTTATTAAACAAACAAAAAAATAATGAAGCTACTGAAGATGATAAATTATCAATTATAAAATACTGTTACAAATATTATTGGAAAGTTGAAGAAGTTAATAAGAAGTTTCTAAATGATGCTTTTAGAAATACACATATATTGTTCAATTTAAAATCTATTATTAAAAAATTTAATAAATTAGATGATGATATTATTAATGATGATTTATTTGATAATTTAATAATAGCAGATGAATATGATGAATATTTAGATTATAAAAAAACAAAGATAAATGAGAGGATGGAAATAGTAATGGATTTAATTAAAAAATTAGGTTTTAATGATCTAACTGAGAAAACTTTATTAACAAGGGAACAATTTGAATTGAATAAAGAAAATATTAAAGAAAATGTTTTGTTTAAAAATCAAGACTATTCTTTACCTCTATTTAATATGAAGAAAAAGAAAATTATAACAAATAAAGCTTTCCTTGGATTTATTAATACTGTTTTAGATAATTATGGATTAGCAATTGGTCAGAAAAGAAAAACTTTAGAAAAAAACGAGAATATGATTGTATTTTATTGTTTAAAGATTGACAAAAATTATTCAAAATATATTTAATTCGTAAAAAAGTCATAAGCCTAATCAGTAATCATAACTTTCCAATTATTATAAGAGAATAATTTTAATTGGATAGATGTGATTACTGTTTAGGCTTATGACTTTTTTACGAATTAAATAACAAAAAAGAACAACAATATAACAATTGGTAGAATTTATAAAAGATTTCAATTTAAACAGTAAAATAATAATAACATCTTTAAGTAATTATAAGATAAATAAATAAAAATCAAAATTATATTATATATGGAAGAATTATCAGCTATGCAATTAATAAAAAGCCTTATAATCATAGGGTTAATATTTGGACTATTTTTTTATGCATTTTTACAATGGTTTAATGGTGCTGCATATTTTCAAGATATGTGGAAATTATCAGCAGTATGTATATTACTTCTATTTTTCTCATTCTCAATTGGACATATTTATGTATTACCTTTTTTAGGTATTATTGGACCTATACAATTAGATGGAAATGAAAACAATGATAATAATAAAGATGATAATGAATAGAAGTATTAAAATTCCAAATTAAACAGTAAAAATACTTAATATTTCTTTAAAACCATTAGTTTGAGCAATATCTAAAGGTGATATAAAACTGTTATTTTTAATATTTTTAAATTCATCCTTATATTTTTCATCATTTACTAATAATAACAAATACTCTTTATTAATATCTCTAACAACATCATGAAAAATAGTATCACCCTTACAGTTAGTATCAAAAAGTTTTAATCTTGGATCTTTTAATATTCTTTCAAATGTTTTTATATTTTTTGTATCATACGCAGTTTGCAATAATGTTTGAATACAAAAATTCTTTTTATTTATATTATCATGTTTATAATTTATATCTGCTTTTTCTAACATTTCTTTTGTTAAATTTAATGGACTATCATATTTTACATAATAATAGAGAAGCATATTTATAATTTCGATATTTAAATTCAAATTAGGTTTAATAAATTGCAGAATTGATTTTTTATAATTATCAGATATTGAATCTGATTCAATATAATTAAAAGCAAATTCTGTTGAATTTAGAATATTAATATAATTATTTGGGTCATTACTTACAGAAATTAATATAAAAACATTAATTTTATCTATAATTTCATCAAAATTAGGAGGCAATTTTTTTGTAACATTTACCTCTAGAATTTCATGATCACTGATATCAATTTTGCCATTTTCATTCAATGGAATAAATTTATGAATTATATCATTTCCAAACGAAGTTATTTTTATTGAAGAATTTTGTTGTATATATAATTTATTTCTTTTATAATCCTCCATCATTACAATATGTATAATATTTTTTTGATATTTTAAATAATTTATAAAATCAAACTTAATAATATTTGCATTATCATTATAAAAATATTGTATATTATTGCATTTATAAAATAAAGTTGTATGTGCCTCATCAGGTTTATATTTATTGGTACATAATGCATAGCTAGCAATCATATTATCAACATTGTATATTTCATTTGTTAATTTATAATCAAATAATAAAAAATTATCATCTAATAAAGCAAAAGATAATAGCATAGATAAACTAATTATATCAGGAGCAGTTCCATAATGATCATTAACTATATCTTCTCTTGATGCAAATAAAGTATCTAAACCATATATTGCACTATTAATTGTTAATAATTTTGCGTTTTGATCTGAAAGAATAAAATTTGAATCCAATATTTTATTACTTTCCTCCTGTTTTTCAAACCAGATTTTATAATATAATTTAAATCTATCTTGAAAAAATAATAAGTATTTTTTTAATCTCTCTATTGTTTGATCATATAAATTATTTTTTAAATCATCATAATAATCACCATCAATACTATTTAATATTTCAGGTAAATATTTTTTTCTACCACGATATTCAGCTAATAAAATAATTTCATCAACTGTTAGAAATAATAATTTAGGTTGAACAACATTTTTTATACCATCTTGAAAACAAAAAAAATGTTGTATAATATCATTCCAACATTCTCCTGAATATTGTTCAAATCCTTTTGATATACATAATGATGTTAATTTAAAATTATTATATTTTTTTTCAATATCTCTTCCAATATTTTTTTTTAATTTATCATATTTAATTATATATTTATTACATTTATATTTATAATCCATTATATATATATATGGAATATTAAATTAGTTATTTAACCTAATATTTGATCAATAATCTTTTGAACTTCATTATCTATATCTAATTCATCTTTTAGATATTTCGCATATCCATCTGCATCCTTATTTATTTCCTCTATAGCTTGATCTTTTGTAATAGCCTTTGTTACATGATCTTTTATATGTAATAATGCTTTTGCTTTATTATAATGCACATCAATACATGTTTTTACACCTGCTCCAGATGGATTTAACCAATAGTTTGATGTTGCATCTATTGGTGCTCTATTAAGTACATTTCTTAATGACCATGCCAAATATTCTTTTAATTTATTTTTATTATAGTTAGGATATACTGTTATAACTTTCCATCCAGTAAAATTGACATTGAATGCTGTGTTATTTTTAAATCCTTTTTCACCACATGTATCAATAATAACAACATTAATTTCATTCTTTACATTAAAAGCTTTTTTCAATTCATTTGTGACAATATTTGCGGCTACTTTACCATTTGTACCATTTTTACAATATTTATCAGTACCTTCATTAATACAATTACCCCCTATTTTTTCAATCATTTTTTGCAATTTAAGAGAGAATGTTGACTTACCTGCTCCTACTGTTCCATGCATAAGAACTAATGTTCCTTTACTATTACCAACTGGTTGAACAATAACAGGTTGCTGAACAACTAAATAGGGATTTACCGTTCCAACAGGCAATAAATTCATATCAATTGCAGGTTTAGGACCAACTGCCTCAAAATCAGCAGGTGTTATTAAACTATAGCATATAGGACACATAATATTATGATTGGCAATTAATAATTTATGACCATCTTCTGATACAACAAAATTTGGTGTACATAGTGATCCTGTGATAGTATTATGTTCTTTGATCCTATAACCACCTACTAAAGATGTATCATCAAGAGAAACAATACAAGTGTAATCAAAGAAAGCCTCTTGTTGTATTTCACCAATAGTTACAGTATCAACAAAACCTGCAAAATTTGTTAATAGATCCTGTTGTTTTTCCAATCCACCACAATCACTTTTAATTGAATCAGAACAAAGTATTAATTGTTTTGATATTACTAAATCATTATTTAATGCTAAACACAACGCATACCAAGTTGTCATAGGTTTTGTATTAATACCTAATAGATTATTAACTATTTTCATATAATTATAGAACGATTCTATTTTACCATCATTGGGTAAAATATTACCATTTTCAATGTAGTTTAATTCTGTCATATCAGTGTTCAATCTCTTCTTTTTTAACATAACAATTGCTAAATTTCTAAATCCGATTTTAATTTCATCAGAAACATCTGGAGATATTACAGCTTTTAACATTAATGCCATTATAATATATATAACTGAATCATCCATAGGGTTAACAGAGAATTGTACACTTATAATACTTCTAATATATTGTCTTAAACATTGTTCATTTAAAGGTGTTAAAACTTTATTTATAACAGGTACTACAGGTAATATAAAATCATTTACTTTTATTGATGAATTTGGGTAAGTATTACCAGCTAGTTTAATTTGATCTGTTATATAATTATGATTTGTAAGTATAATTTTATTATTTATAGGAAATGTCATAACTTTACCATTCATATTAATTGAATTTTTTACATTTTGGGTTAGAAGTTGTTGAGCTCTTTTATATAGATCTTTTAGTTTTGATCTATATTCAGCAAAAACAATAGCTTTACCTTGATTTTCCAATTCTATTGTATCAGTCAACATAAATGTTACAATAGTTTGATCTAAAACAGTATCATTAAAAATATTACAAAATGTATTTACAATCATATCTGCCATATGTTTTGATTTATCTTTTATTAATACTCTTATTGTTTGGGATAAATATTGTATTATTTTCAATAGTTCATTTTCTTTATCTTTATTATCTTTAACAATATTATAAATATATTGTATAAATTTATATGTATCTAATTGTGAGAAACAAACTGTATTATAAGGTATAAATCCATCAGGAGGAATAATATTTTTAATATGACAGAAACCATCTTGATAATTAGGAGCATATGAAACAAATTCAGTTATATATTTTGTAAGACTAGCATCTTGTAAAGTTTTAAAAACATCATTACCTGCAGTTGTTTGCAATAATTCAAGATCATCATAATTTTTTTTTGTATTTTCTACAGCAATAATATGTAAATGAATATTATTAAATTTTTTAAAAAGATATTCAAATGATTCAGATAATTTCTTTTTTAAATCAAATAATTCATGATAAGGTATTGCATTATAACCAATCATACCATCTGTAAGAAAATATATATGTGTTGTTGTTTTATTATCAATCCAATCTTTATTTATATTAGAAAATCCAATATGAGGAAATGTAAGAGATTGATTTGTTATTTTAGGTTTAATAACAGAAAAAAGTTGTCCAATTGTAGATTTCTTTACTATAGAACTAGGTGATATAATACCTTTAGGAAAGGTTTTAATATTATCATTTAACCTATCTGAATTCCAAAATATACATCGAAAATTATCATTATTGATTTTACCTATTATTTCCTGGAATTTATCAAATATTGACATACCATTTGTAAAATCCTGTTTCACAGATCCAGATGAATCTATTAATAGGATAGAAGGGGTTGTTTGGGCTGATTCTGTAATATCTTTTAGGAATGATGTATCCATTTATTATAAATTATATGTTTAATATATTATAAAACATATATTAAAGTTATAATTTCAATTTTTTTGGATAAAAAATTGAATGATTATGCTATTTAATTTAAGAGTCTAAATTAAATAGTCCCTATATAAATTAAATAATAAAATAAGAACTTTCTTCCAATTTAATATCACCAGAACAATAGGTGCATTTTTTTCTATTATGTTCAATATATCCAAATAGAAAACAATCTAAACAGAATGTATGATTACAAGATGTGATAAAATTGGAATCATTAGAAAAACAGATAGAACATGAAGTATCACCTTCAATTTCATATTTATCTTTTAATCGTATTTTTAATTTTTCAGCTATTTTTTCATATTCTTTCCGTTCTAATAATGATTTAATGGAATCCTTGATATCATATTTTTTTATACAATCATCTTCTATTTCAATTGAATAATTATCATTTACAATAGTTAACCATTTTGCTATATTTATATGACCATTTGTACACGCCTTCAAAAAAGCATCTTCACATTCTACAACTTTATTATCTTTATTATATATCCACTTTACTAAATCAATATTTCCAGATTCACAATGGGTAGAAAAAATAGAATTAATATTTTTTTGTATGTCTTCTAATAAAAATAACCATTCAGCAACTTCTAAATTTTCTTTTTTATATGCATCTCTAAATAATTCTATTATATTATGAACACTTGGTTTATCATCTAAGGTTAGCAACCATTCAGCAACATAAAAATATCCATTAATACAAGCTTCTTTAAAACATAAATCATCTCCAGTTTTAACATTTGGTTTTTCATCTAATGTTAATAACCAACTTGCTATATGAAGATAACCATTATAACATGAATTTATAAAACATTCAGTATTTGCTGATAAACTTTTATATTCTTTATATATTATCTTCATTTCATTTAAATTACCTTTATCACATGCATCTATATATTTACAATTAATACACATTATAATATATTTTTATGATATAATAACTATAATGAGTCAATAATAAATTAATAAATCAATTTTTTAAAATAGATATCTTTTAATACCCCCTTTTACAATATATTCATTTTCAAAAACATTTAAAGTACCTTCTCCTAATAGGGTTTTTACAGAATCAACTGCTTTAACTCCTTCTTTTAATGCAACTGTAATATGTTTTTGTATTCCAAAAAATGAAACAGATTCTATTTCACTATTATCATTTACATATGATACTAGATCTACTTGTAAAGCCATAGCATTTTTAGAATAACCAAAACCTGTAATATTTACAAACACTTCTTTTCCTTCTAAATCCTTGAATTTTTCTTCATTAATATTACCTTCTTTTTTACCTACATATAATAAAGTGCAATGAATTTTTTTATTTTTAATTAATAATGGATTTAATTCTAAAAAATCCTTTATTTCTTCCTTATCTAAAATATTCATATCTAAATCAACACCCCAATACGCTGTCAAATTTTTCTTTTTCTCTTTTTCAGTTATTTTTATATTTGCTACTTTATTTGTTAACTCATCCATTGATACATCAGGTTTTACTTCTATTTTTTCCATTTTTTAGTATATATACTTTTTATAATTAATATATTAATATTAATCAATTTAATAATCAATTTTTATTATAAAATAATTTTTGATATTGAAGAAAAATAAATATTCTAATTTTGTTATAAAAAATAGGAAATTTAAGATATTTTACAATAAAGCCATTTCAATAGATTTTATAACAGATAATGCATCTAATTGATGATCAGATATTATATTACCGATAACATTATTTAATATTGTTACTATTATATTTTTACCATTATTTTTACCATTATTTTTAATTTTTGTTAGAATATATCTTTTATTTTCTCCTGTTCCTATAGTCATTTTAATATTATGATTATTAAATCTCTTTTTAAAAACTTCATATAGCATAGAACTTTTAAAATAATGACTTGTAAAATTTTTGTCAGTTGTAATAGAATATGATACAAATTCACAATCATCTTGCCATTTTAATATATCTGTTTTATTACATATATCATCATAATCTTTTATATTAAATTCTATCTTATTATCATCATAAAAATAGGAATTTATACACGAACAATAATATATAGGTTTTATTGTAAATTTTTCACCTATTATTTCTTTGTTTTTAAAATATAATTCTAATCCTTCTCTAAGAAAATCACAAGAATACACACCAATGACATATAATATATCATTGATAATATCTGAATGGTCAAATTTCATTGATTCTATCGGATTTGAAAAACATATCATATTTTTAATATCAAATATTTTCATTCTTTCTTTTGCAATATTTATCATTTCAGGTGATATATCATTCATAATTAATTTATCAGGTAAATAACCTATTTCTTTCATTTTCTTTAATATCATATATGGATCTCTTGAACCATCAGCAACTCCAATACACATTAAAATATCAGGTTTATAATCTTTATTTTCTGTAACAGTTTCAAAAACAAAATCCATTTCAAAATCACTTTCATGTGTTGTCATTTCATTATCACTATATATTGTTGACACGCCATTCCAAAATGTTTCAGTTGCTTTTGTATCCAATTCCATATTATTGTATAGCTATATTAATATAAAAAATATATAAATGTCATAGTTAGTTATATAATCAATTTTTTTAATAAACAAAAATTGATAAATTTAATATTTTACTGTTTAATTTGGACTTTTAATACCATTTATCGAAATTTGAATTGCATAATAAAAATATTTAATTATTATTGTTCAATATAGGGAATATTTAATTTTGAATAAAAGTATTAAAAGTCCAAATTAAACAGTAAAATAATTTAAAAGTTCTTTTCGAGATATTTTTTTAATAATCTTTATTTTATTTGTGATTGATAATTTTAAATCATAATAATGTTCAATATCTCCTAAAGCTTGTATAATACAATATTCAATATTAGAGTTAGATGTGAAAAATAATTCTACATCTAATGGATTTAAGCAAAAATTTATACCATTTTCACATAATTTTAGTTCACCTTTTATTTCGTAGATATGACCAATTTTATATTTAAAACCTGTTAAAGAATATAAACCTTTATAAAATCCTTTGAATCCAATATTTTCTTCACACGACTTTATAATAGTTTTATCAATACCAAGATCTATAGGATTGGAACTATTGCACCCCATTTATTACTAATAAAATTAATAATATAAATAGAGATTATTTAATTTAGAATCTTCAATTTTTTAATAAATCAAATTTAAAATAACATAACATTTACTCCATATGATTCAACAAACTGTTTTACACTATCATAATGTACAGTAGTAGTTGCATCATTTCTAAGTGGATGAAAGTTAACCATACCATTAACAATCTTATTATTCATAAGTACAGTTGTTTTCTTTCTATTATCTTCAGACATATTCATAATAGCAAATACAGTAACACAACCCTTTGGAACTTCTAACATTTCAATCATAGAATCACTTTCTACAAATTTCAATTTCTTATGACCAAGTTGTTTTGTGAGAATCTTTATATCAATAATAGAATCATAACCTGTCGCAAGAATATAATAGCTATCATCATCACCCCTCAAGAAAAGATTCTTACAAACAACTCCTTCAAGTCTTGTTGCAATATCAATTCCCTCTTCCATAGTAGTAATAATTTTATGATAAGTTGTTTTATAGGTAATTTTCATATCATCTAGTTTTTGATAAAGTAGATTTTCCTGATCAGATTTTTCAACAGTTACCAATCTTGTAGTGAGAATCATTGGATTTTTCTTATAGAAATGATAAAGAATATCAGGAACTACTAAAGCCCTTCTAGCTTGATGTCCCAAAATAAATTCAGTAGCTTTTTTAACAAGAATAGATTTAATCTCAGAACAAGTCATTTCGCCACTCTTAAACAAATCATGTACTCTCTTAAGTTCATTATCATCATATTCAAAATATCTCAAATATTGATAAGAGATATCAGCAGCAGGATTTCCACCAAACTTCTTATGATCTTCAAGTGTTCCATCTCCACCTCCACCAGAAAATGCATATGTCATAATCTTCTTTTTAATAGTATCGGGATCATCAGTAAGAAATACAGAAGCAGAAGCACCGACAGAACTACTCATTTTACCATCTGTACCTGTAAGAGGAGGCAAAAATTGACACATAATTGAATAAGGTTTAATCAATCCCATCTTAGGAGCAATATCTCTTGCCATTCTAAAATAAGGATCCTGATCAATTGCATATGCAACCAAACAATGTGCTTTAGTATTCCCAAAAATATGAGGAAATGCACAAGAGAAAGCAGCAGCAGATTGATAGAAAGGCCAATCATACATTGCAATAGTTGCAGAAGGATTATCATTGAAACCGAAAATAGCGCCAACTTCTTTAGCATTAATTTTTGTTTTCATATCAGAAACAAACACTTCATATTGATCAGTACTAAGTCTATAATCTCTATTAGAAAAGATAAAAGTCAATTTAGGATCAAAACCAAAAGCAATAACATCTTTAGCATTC
>Ga0208088_1000033_pt1:0-5000 | contig 24654 bp, 18 predicted proteins | sample LakMenEpi02Apr12_FD_150661 | JGI IMG/M metagenome (GOLD analysis project Ga0208088, IMG submission 150661) | Freshwater microbial communities from Lake Mendota, WI - 02APR2012 deep hole epilimnion (SPAdes) | ecosystem: Environmental > Aquatic > Freshwater > Lake > Epilimnion/Euphotic zone...
TATGATTACTGGAGCAGCGCAAATGGATGGAGCTATATTAGTTGTATCTGCTGCAGACGGTCCAATGCCTCAAACTAGAGAGCACATTTTATTAGCAAGACAAGTTGGAGTTCCACATATTGTTGTCTTTTTAAACAAGCAAGATCAAGTAGATGACGATGAATTATTAGAATTAGTAGAATTAGAAGTAAGAGAATTATTATCTACTTATGATTTCCCAGGAGACGATATTCCAATTTGTCCTGGTTCAGCTTTACAAGCAATTGAAGCAATCTCTTCTAATCCAGCTATTCGACGTGGTGATAATCCATGGGTTGATAAAATTTATGCTTTAATGGATGCTGTTGATTCATATATCCCAACTCCAGAACGTGATATTGAAAAAACATTCTTAATGGCAATTGAAGATGTATTCTCAATTACTGGTCGAGGTACAGTAGCAACAGGAAGAATTGACAGAGGGATTGTTAAGGTTGGTGATAACGTTGAGATTGTTGGTGTTGGTGCAACACAAACAACAACTATTACTGGTATCGAAATGTTCCAAAAAACATTAGATGAAGGATTTGCAGGTGATAATGTTGGTATTTTATTACGTGGTGTTACACGAGAAAATATTGAACGTGGTATGGTATTAGCAAAACCAGGTACAGTTAAACCGCATACGAACTTTGAATCTGAAGTATACGTATTAACTAAAGAAGAAGGGGGGCGTCATACACCATTCTTTACAGGCTATCGTCCACAATTTTATGTAAGAACAACTGATGTAACAGGCTCAATTGAACAATTTACTGCAGATGATGGTACAATTGTAGAAATGGTAATGCCAGGCGATCGTATTAAAATGACAGCTGAATTAATTTACCCAGTTGCACTTGAAGAAGGTATGCGTTTTGCGATTCGTGAAGGCGGACGAACAATTGGAGCTGGTGTTGTTTCTAAAATTATTAAATAATTAGAAAAAGTTATGGAAATAAAACCGAATGAAAAAATTCGTGTACGATTAGAATCATTTAATCATGAGCTTTTAAATACATCGTGTCAGAAGATAATGGAGATTACCCAAAATAATAATGTTGATAATGTTGGAGTAGTTTCATTACCTACTGATAAAAGAATTTATTGTGTATTACGTTCTCCTCATGTTAATAAAGATTCACGAGAACATTTTGAGATCAGAATTCATAAACGAATATTAGAAATTTATTATGATTCATCGGTAAATATTTTTGATTTATTAGTAAAATCTGATTTACCACCTGGCGTATTGTATAGAATTTGTTTATCGTAATAAATAATTAATTAAATAAATGCATATATTGCATTTATTTAATTAATTATTTATTGAATACTCAGCCTGACAAATTTTTTTTAATTAAAATGTTTCATTCTTTAAATGGGGACGGCGGGACTTGAACCCGCACGCACTATCACTAGGCAACGGATTTTAAGTCCGTCGTGTCTACCAATTCCACCACGTCCCCTAACTAGATATATAGTTATATTATATTTTATACGTTTATAAAATAGCAATGTTAGTGAATTATATTTTAAGGCGGCACCCAGATTCGAACTGGGGATCGAGGATTTGCAATCCACTGCCTTACCACTTGGCCATACCGCCAAAAATATGATTGTTTTTTACTATACTAGCAATTATAATTAAAATTAACTTATTATGCAAGCATAGAAAAAATAAGTTAAGTAAGTCATAATTTTTTATAGAGAGTTATTATCAATTTTATTGTGAATAGAAATTAGTAGTTATATAAAATACCATTTTTATTAAATTAAAATGGGCAAGGAGACACAAAATGTTTGAGAAGTTTACTGAAGGTGCTATTAAGGTAATTATGCTAGCGCAGGAAGAAGCTCGACGCATGGGCCATAATTTTGTAGGAACAGAACAATTATTGCTAGGTGTAATTGGACAACGACATGGCATAGGAGGACGTGCATTAGCACAACTAAATGTAACGCTAAAGAAAACGCGAAAAGAAATTGAAAAATATATAGGTCGCGGAACTGGATTTGTTGCCTCTGAGATACCATTTACCCCACGTGCAAAACGTGTATTAGAAATGTCAATTCATGAAGGGCAAGATCTTGGTGTAAATTATGTTGGAACAGAACACGTTTTATTATCTTTAATAAACGAAGCAGATGGAATTGCGATGCGAACTTTAGATAAATTAAGAGTAAATATACCCAAATTACGACATTTAATTTTAACTTATATTGAAGAACAGCAAGAAGATATTTTAAAACCTCCATTAACTGACCAAGAAAAATGGGCGATTGCTCGTGAGAAATCAGGATTAAAAACTCCTACTTTAGATCAATATACAGAAAACATTACACAAGAGGTTAAAGATCAACGTATAGATCCTGTTATTGGTCGAGATGAAGAAATAAATTCTTTAGTTAAAGTTTTAGGCCGTCGTAGAAAAAATAACCCGGTTTTAGTTGGAGAAGCAGGGGTTGGTAAAACTGCTTGTGCTGAAGGACTTGCAATATTAATGCAAGGTATGGATTGCCCCGAGTTTTTATATGACCATGTTGTAAGAGCGCTTGATCTTGGTTCAGTTCTAGCTGGGACAAAATATCGAGGTGAATTTGAAGAGCGGATGAAACATATTATTGATGAAGTTAATCAGCATGGAAAAACGATTTTAGTAATTGATGAAATTCATACGTTAGTAGGAGCAGGTGCAGCCGAAGGTGCTGTTGACGCTGCAAACCTTTTAAAACCGTCTTTAGCTCGTGGAAGTTTACGGGTTATTGGTGCTACTACTTTGGATGAATATCGTCGATATATTGAGAAAGATCCGGCATTAGAAAGAAGATTTCATTCAATTCTTGTAGAAGAGCCGTCTGTAGAAACAACAATTGACATTTTAAAAGGTTTGAAACCTGAATTTCAACGTCATCATGCTCTAACTTATAAAGATGAAGCTCTTGTAGAAGCTGCAAAACTTTCAAGTAGATTTATTGCCGACCGTAATTTACCTGATAAAGCTATTGACGTTATTGATGAAGCAGGTTCACGTGTTCGATTAAGAAATAACTCATTACCTAGCGGTTTACAAAAGTTACTTGTCGAATTACATGAAACTATACAAGAGAAAAATGAAGCGGTTTATCAAAATGATTTTGCGACTGCAAAATTGTTAGTTGAACATGAAGTCGAAGTTCGTACCCATTTACGAATAATGAGATTTGCATTGACTAGTAAAGAAAGATATGCAAAATATGCAGATCCAGATGGACCACGTTTTGATCAAGTTACTGAATCAGACATTTGTAAAGTTATTTCTGCGTGGACTGGTATTCCTGTAACGAAAATTAATCAGTCAGAAAATGAACGTTTAAAGTTAATGGAAAATATTCTTCATGAACGACTTATTGGTCAACACCATGCTATTACCGCTGTTTCAAAAGCAGTACGTAGAGCACGAGTTGGTATTCAAGATCCAAAACGTCCGATTGCAAGTTTTATTTTTGCTGGTCCAACAGGTGTTGGAAAAACTGAGTTAACAAAAGCTTTAGCCGAATATATGTTTGATGACGAAAAAAATCTTATTCGGTTCGATATGTCTGAATTTATGGAACGACATACGGTTGCAAAACTAATTGGTTCGCCTCCAGGTTATGTAGGTTTCCAAGATGGTGGACAATTAACGGAGGCAGTAAGACAAAAACCATATTCTATCGTTTTATTTGATGAAGTTGAAAAAGCACATCCAGACGTTTTTAATTTGTTCTTACAAATATTAGATGACGGCCATTTAACAGACTCAAGTGGTAAACATGTTAGTTTTAAAAATTGTATTATTGTAATGACAACTAACTTAGGTTCTCGAGTTATTGAAAAGGAATCTCCAGTCCTTTCAAAAGAAAAAATTGGATTTGGCCGTAGATTTGATACAAGTCTAGAAAGAGAAAGTAAAAAAATTGACTTATTAGTGAATTCAGATGGAACTTTTTCCCTAAAACCACCTCTTAAAAGGGAAGTAACACCAGAAGATGAAGAAAAATTTGTTAAAATAACTGGGTTAGTTCAAGAAGAATTAAAAAAATTCTTCCGTCCAGAGTTTTTAAATAGGATAGACGATATTATTGTTTTTAATCATTTATCAAAGCATGATATTTGGGAAATTTGTGGATTAATGTTGAATCAACTAAGTAAGCGATTAAAAGAACAAGGTGCTATCTTAAATATTGATAATGCTGTACGATTTTTCCTTACAGAAGAAGGATATGACCCAATTTATGGGGCTCGACCATTACGCCGATCAATTACAAAATTTTTAGAGGATAAGTTAGCCGAAGCTTGTCTAAGCAATATTATACACCAAGGTACAGAAATAAACGTGACACAAAAAATAAAACCAAATGTTTACGGAAATAGACCAATATACTCGCCAATATTTGAGGATATTTATACATCAGACATTTCAGTTGAGTTTGATTATAGTAACGTAGATTTTAGCAAAATTCAAAAAAACGAAAAACAAGAAGGCATAATTAAAAAGGAAGAGACCAAAATTACTGAAAAAGCATAATAGAATTTTGAAAAATTTACAATTTAACATAAAAAACATTAATTTTAAATAAAATATTTTCTTATTTCATCCTAATACTAAATATTATTCTATAGGTATATACTATAGAATAATATTTACTGAATTAAACGGTTTTGTACTTTATTGTATCTGACTAATCTGGTTTATGGGGGAACTAGGAGTTGCGTAATATTTTTTTTCCATTCGACCAGCTAAATAACCTAATCGTCCCGATTGAACGCCCAATTTCATTGCTAAAGCCATTTGTTCTGGATTTTTTGCTTGAGCTATCGCCGTGTTCAGTAAGATACCATCCGCTCCTAATTCCATTGCCATTGTAGCTTCACTTGGAGCTCCAATTCCAGCATCTACAATAACTGGAATGTTTGCATTTTCAATAATAATTTGAAGATTTGATAAATTATTCAAGCC
>Ga0208088_1000033_pt1:10000-20000 | contig 24654 bp, 18 predicted proteins | sample LakMenEpi02Apr12_FD_150661 | JGI IMG/M metagenome (GOLD analysis project Ga0208088, IMG submission 150661) | Freshwater microbial communities from Lake Mendota, WI - 02APR2012 deep hole epilimnion (SPAdes) | ecosystem: Environmental > Aquatic > Freshwater > Lake > Epilimnion/Euphotic...
ATTGTTTTGCGTTCAACTTCGTTACCATCAACATTTAGAATTGAAAGATCAGAATAAAATTGTGTAATTGTGGTTTGTTTTGTATATGTAATCCAAAAATCATTTATCCGTATTGAAACTTTTGGAATCAATGTAAATTGTCCATTATTTAAAACATTTTGAATATGAAACGTTTCCGTTTTAGGTATAATTTCTTGAGCTTTAAACCCACCTACTGAACCAATAATTGCACCAATCAATATTATAATCATACTAAAATGAACAATAATAGGAGCTATTCGTCCGATTAAACCTTTGTAACAATAAATAATATTTTTTTGTTGAAAGATAGAATAGTTATTTTCTTTTATTTTGAACAATAGTTGTGACAAAGAAAGATGTTGTAAATTCGTTGAGATATTTAATCGACAAAATTGCTGAGTTGTTCGGAAAAACTGACATCTGCGAGCAACTTTTAACGATGGGAACTGTTGTAATAGAGTGCAAGTTAATAAACTTAGCCCAAACAATAAAATAAGTGTAATAAACCACCATGTTTTATAGATATGATCAAAACCAAACCGAAGGATAATATCCCATGATAAAAATCCAAAAACTCTATTTGTTAAGGGATAATTTAATTTATATGTTTCAATAGATTGATCTTGCTCAATAACTGTTCCAATTATACTTAAAGCGGCAATTATCAATAAAATAAAGATAGCAAATCTCAAATCAGCTATTGATTTGAAAAGATTTTGTTTCATAAGAATTTTAATTTAAAGAAATAGATTTTGAAGAAGCAAGACGAATTCGACCAGAGACTGCCCAATTTTTTAGCTTTAATGTTTGATTATTCTCTAACTTTGATAGAGGTATTAATTGTGTTAATGATAAGCAAATATCTTCAGTTGTAAATTCTCTTTTTTCATAAAAGGCATGATACATAGCTTCAATAATACTTTGACGAATTTCCGCACCTGAGAAAGCTTCAGAAAGTTGTGCTAACTTTGAGTAATCAAATAATTCCCAGCGATTGGGACGAAATTCTTGAATATGAATTTTAAAAATTTGTTCTCGTTCTTGCTTTTGTGGTAAATCTAAGAAAAAAATTTCATCGAATCGACCTTTTCGAATAATTTCTAATGGTAAAAGATCTACATTATTTGCTGTTGCAACTACAAAAACTGGCTTTGTTTTTTCTGACAACCAACTTATAAATGTTGCTAATACACGATTACTAGTACCACTATCCCCTGTATTATTATTATTATTACTAAAAGCTTTATCAATTTCATCAATCCATAAAATACAAGGTGAAATTGTTTCTGCTACTTGAATCATTTGGCGAAGACGAGATTCGGATTCACCAACAATTCCTCCAAAAAGTTTACCAACATCTAATTTTAATAAAGGCAATTGCCATTCATTAGCAATAGCTTTAGCAGTTAAAGATTTCCCAGTTCCTTGAATTCCAACCAATAATAACCCGCGTGGGGTTGGCAATCCATAATTGGATGCTTGAATCCCAAAAGAAGTTTTACGTTTTTTTAACCAATTTTTTAAATTATCAACTCCACCAATCTTAGAAATCGTGTCATCCACTGACCAATATTCTAAAATTTCTGTTTGACTAATAATCTGTTTTTTTTCATTTAATAATAGTTTTATACTATTTTCATCAATTGTTTTATAAGTCGCAATGATTTTTGATAAAACACGTCTAATACGTTCAAGAGATAAACCTTGGCATGCTCTTGTTAAACTTTCTAAAATTTGTTGATCAATTTGAATATTTAAGGATTCAATTAACCGGTTTAATTCATAATTAATTTCACTTTCAACAGGTAATTGAAATTGTAAAATTGTAATTAAATCAGATAATTCTTTTGGAATATTGAATTCTGATCCAATAATAATAATTGTTTTTGGTTGAAGTTTTAGAATTCGACTTATATTTTTTAATTTTCTTGAAATTGAAACATCTGTTAAAAATCTATTAAAGTCTTTTAATAAAAATAAAGCAGGAGTTTGAGCGGTTAACCGCTCTACAAGTTCAAGTGCTTGTACTGGATTTCTCTTTGCAAATCCTTCATTATTGGGGTTATTTGTATATCCATCAATAAAATCCCAACTATAAATACTTCTATTTAAACTGGTTTTAATATATTTCCGGATAATATACTCTACTCGGTCCTCTTCAATCGTATTAATGTAAATTATTGGGTACCTAGCTTTTAATAAAAGTGTTAATTCATCAGTAAATTTCATAAAATTGTTCTATCAAAATTCTATTTAATAAAGTACTATTATATTAATTTTACATAAAAAAATTGTTTATTATTAGAGGAAACAAAACTGATTCACTCTAATAATTTATTTAATTAACGTGGAATCGCTAATTTTTTTCGACCTTTTTGTCTTCGGTTTCGGATTATTTTTCTCCCTTGAGCTGTCGCCATACGAGCACGAAAGCCTGATACTTTTAAAATAGACGAACGGGTTTTATTTGATAGAGTACGTTTTGTCATAAATATATTTATTTTTTTGATAAAAAACGAATTAAACCTTTATAGTATAAAGGAATGTAAAAAATCACGAATTAATAAATGTCTGATCGTTATATTTCGATTTTGGAATAAATTATAGGCTTCTTCTTTAAACTCAAACAACGGATTGCGTTGCCCATAACTTCTCCATCCTACTGCATCACGTAATAATGCAATTTTTTGTAAATGTTCTTTCCAAGCAATATCTGTATAATAAAGAATAATTGTACGTTCAAAGGATCTAATTAAACCAATTTGACATATTTCAAATTCTAAGACTTTAGATTCATAAGATAACCAAAATTCTTGAAATAAATAAGTTTTTAATTCAAATGGATCTATGTTACTTAAATCCTCACTTAAACTTACTAACCTTGTTTTAAAAAGCTCTTCAATTAGAGAACTATTTTTTGTAAACTTGGGATCTTTCAATAAATTTATAATATCTTTAATAACTTGCTCACCATAAGCTAAAATTGTTTCTCGAAGAGATTGACTTTCTAAAAGTTTTCTCCGTTCATAATATACAATGTTCCGTTGCTTATTTAATATATCATCGTAATCAAATAAATATTTTCTTCCATCATAATCTCTTTCTTCGACTCGTTTCTGAGCAGCATCTAAACTTTTAGTCAGTAAATTTGATTCCAGTGGGAGATCATCTAAAAGTTGATTTTGCATGAAGTTTTGAAGTTTGGAACTTCCAAAATTTCGGAATAACGAATCCTCTAAACTTAAAAAAAATCTAGAAGTTCCTGGATCACCTTGGCGTCCACATCTACCACGTAATTGATTATCTATTCGACGAGAATTATTTCGTTCGGTTCCAATAATATAAAGTCCGCCTAAGTTTTTAACAATTTTATTGTTAATATTTTGATTTTTTTTCTCAAATTTTATTAGTTCATTTAATAAAAATTTAATTGAACATTGATAGGGGATTTTAGGAATTCGAATTTGATCAATTTCATTTAAGAACTTTAAAATTCCAGTTGATGATAAACTTAAAAATTTGGAATCATTAAGTAATGTATTTAAAACACTTAAAAATTTCTGTGAAATAAAATTAGTATCCTTTGCTAAAGGAAAAATATTATTTAATTTTGTTGAATTACTTTGGGTTTTATAAGAAACTAAAATATTATAAAGTTGCTTTCGAACTTTAAATGTAATATTTCCACCTAAAATAATATCTGTTCCTCGACCTGCCATATTTGTCGCAATTGTAATACTTCCAATTTCCCCAGCTTGTGCGACAATCTCTGATTCTCGTTTTACATTTTCTGGTTTTGCATTTAACAATCTATATGATAGTTGATATTCTTTTAATAAATCTGCTAACATTTCGGAATTTTCAACTGTTGTTGTGCCAATTAAAATTGGCTGTTTTGTTTTTGCAATAGATTTACATTCTCGTGCAATAGCAGTCCATTTTGTTAAACTATCTTTATAAACAAAGTCAGGCAAGTCTTTACGAAGGTTTGGTCGGGCTGTCGGTATCTCTTCTACTGGTAAGTTATAAATCTTTTCAAATTCTACCTCGGATGTTTTAGCGGTTCCAGTCATCCCTGACAATTTAGGATACAATAAGAAAAAATTTTGATAAGTTATAGATGCCGCCGTTTCTGTATTTTGCCTAATTGGAACTCCTTCTTTTGCCTCAACAGCTTGATGTAAACCTTCGTTCCATCTTCTATCGGGCATAATTCGACCTGTAAATTCATCAACAATTATAATTTGATTGTTTTGAACAATATAATGAACGTTCCGGAAGAATAAAGCAGTTGCTTTAATAGCACTTAATAGATAAGGAATCCAAGGATCATTAGGGTTATACAAATCTTCGACTTGTAATATTTTTTCAATTTGAGCTGTTCCTTGTTCAGTTAAAATAATATTTCTATTTTTTTCATCTACTTTAAAATGAACATTAACCTCCAAATATTCAGCAACTTCCGCCGCAACAATATATTTATCAATACAAGTTTCCACCGCTTGAGAAATGATTAATGGAACTTGTGCTTCATCAATAAAGATAGAATCAACTTCATCTACAATACAATAATTGAAAGGTGGTAAAACAACTTGATTCAAATTAGATGCCATATTATCACGCAAATAATCAAAAGCTAATTCATTATTTGTTACATAAGTAATGTCAGCTTTATAATTTTGTTGTCGTTCTAAAAAGGCCATATCTTCTTGAATTAACCCTGTGTCTAAGCCCAAAAATCGATAGATTTGTCCCATTGAGACTTGGTCACGACTAGCTAAATAATCATTTACCGTAACAATATGAACACCTTTATTTGTTAGAGCATTTAAATAAGCTGGTAAAGTTGCAACTAATGTTTTTCCTTCACCAGTTCGCATTTCACTAATTTTCCCACTATTTAAAACTAAGCCTCCAAGTAACTGAACATCAAAATGACGAAGACCTAAAGTTCGTAAACTTGCTTCTCGTGTAATTGCAAAAGATTGGGCAATTAGTGCGTCTAAATCTTGTTCTTGTTGATATTGTTTTTTTAATTGAAATGTTTTATTTCTTAGTTCGGTATCAGTTAATGGTTTTAAGCTATTTTCTAGAGCATTAATTTGATTAATTAACGTCTGATACTGATTTGTGACTGAATCTTTAATAAATGGATTTTTTAGCATTTTGAAGAGTTTGTAAAGTTCTACTAAGTAACAATATTTACTCGTTTATGTTGCGCATCTTTATAATCAAATTTTACAGTCCCATCAACTAATGCAAATAGAGTGAAATCTTTTCCATATCCAACGTTAGAACCAGGTTTAAATTTCATTCCTCTTTGACGGATTAAAATACTTCCAGCTTTTACTTTTTCGCCGCCAAATCTTTTAACACCTAAGCGTTTTGCATTCGAATCACGACCATTTTTGGTACTACCTGCACCTTTTTTATGTGCCATATCTATATTCCTTAATTATTAGTTAATATTTATTTCTTCAATAAGAACTCTAGTTAAATCTTGGCGATGGCCTTGTTTCTTACGAGTCTTTTTCTTAGGACGCATCTTATATACAATAGTTTTACGACTACGTAAATGTTCTAAAATTTTCCCTTTAACCTTTACACTTTCCAAATAAGGTTTTCCGATTAAAAGCTCTCCGTCATTATTAACAAGTAAAACCCTATTTAATGTAATCTCTTTTCCAAGTTCTGTCGGAATACGGTTTAGATCATAATATTTTCCTGTTTCAATCCAAAATTGTCTTCCACTAATTTCTACAATTGCGTATTTCATAATTTAGAAGAGTTTCTCTTTTTATAAAATAATATTACAAAATAAATTTTACTTTAGTCAACTTAAATTAGAACTGGATAAATTTATAAATTTTTTAGTAACCATAATTCATTATAAAAGAAGTCAAAAGCTTTAGATCGATGAGAATCTGTATTTGTAATAATTGATAATGTTCGAGTTATTTTAATGTTCTCGATTGTTATAATTTCAACTGTCTTTAATTCAATTTCCTTTTCTATTGCTGATGATGATACAAAAGCCGCCCCTAAGCCAAGACTAACGGCGGTCTTTATAGCTTCAATGGAATTTAGTTCCATAACCACATTAAATTGTTTCGTTTGAATATTATTTTGAATCAAAATATTATCAATAAATTTATGGATTGTAGAATTCGAATTTAATGTTATAAAATTTAAATGATAAAGATCTTCTCGACTAATTTTTTTTTTTCTCTTTCTTGCAAATGGGTGTGACTTAGGAATTATTAAAATGAGCTCATCTTCAACAAAATCTTCAATTTCTAAATTTTTTTTTAAACCCGTAGGAATATCACCTCCCACAATCGCAATATCAATAATTCGGTCAGCAACTTTTTTTGCAATAATTCTCGTCGAATCAATATCAATATTTAAAGTAATTTGTGGATAACTTTGAGCAAATAAAGTTAAAACACGGGGCATTAAATATGCTCCAATAGTTTGACTTGCCCCAACTTTTAAATTTCCTCGTTCACCATCTTTTAAATCATTTAAGGCGCGACAACTTTCTTCACATAAAGCAAGTATTCGTTCCGAATATTGAAGAAAAACATTACCTGCTTCAGTCAACGATATTTTATTACCAGTTCGATTTAACAATAAAATTCCTAAACTAGTTTCTAAAGTTTTAATTTGTTTACTTAATGAAGGTTGCGAAACAAATAAAATTTCAGCAGCTTGAGTAAAACTTTTTTCGGAAGCAATAGCTTTAAAAATACGTAATTGTTGGAGAGTAAAGGGAAGAACCATATAACAAATATTTAAGAAGTTAATGAAAGAAGTTTTAAAATGCGGATGGAGAGACTCGAACTCTCAAAACAAAAGTTACTAGGACCTAAATCTAGCGCGTCTACCAATTTCGCCACATCCGCTAATCTTACTTTATTAATATTTTTATAGATACATTTTAAATGACAAATTAAGTTTCAATTGAGAGCTAGAGATTAAAATTTAGTTATCGTTAACTTTAAATAAATTTGAAATTTTCTTAATATATATATTTAAATTTATACTAAGAAAATTTCAAATTTATTCATCAACGTAAAGACGATATACAAAACTTGTAGTTTTACCTCGTAATATTGATTTAGCTAATGATAAAGATTTTTGTGCAGATTTTGCTGCTTTTCTTTTCCAATTAGCCTTACGACTATTTTTTTTTGCTTTTGATGTCCGTTTTTTAGGTACAGCCATAACTTTTTTATCTTTTATTTAAGATAGTTTTTTAATTTAAACTTATTGTACAAAATAGAATTTAATTTGTCTAGATTTGTTAATGGTAGCTTTTAAAAATCTATTAAGAATTCAATATAATTAAAATTACTTCAAAACCTTTTATAACTAATTAAATTAAAAAAATTTGTAAATATTTTTAAAAAATAATTACAAGACTATTTTTGGTTTTTCTAGCCTTGTAATTATTTTCTAACGTGATAAACGTTGAATTTGTTGAATTGCTAAACGACCAATATTAAATAAAGCCCATGATGCTGCTACTAAAACAGGCGCAGCAATTACTAGTAAACGAGTATCCATAACTGATAATCCTCTAGAAATGTTAAAAAATTAAATACAGAAAATAATGTTAATGACTAGTATTATACTTAATATTATATATAAAACTTAAAATATTTTTAAGAATAATTTTTTTGCCTTCACTAAAAACTATCTTTTTTAAAACTTTGGCATTGAACTATCTTCCCAGGAGGTCCCCCCCCAAGTATTGTCGTCGATTTATAACGTTTCACAACTGAGTTCGAGATGGATCAGTGTGGTTCCGCTCAGTACACTAAAAACACCAAAGCAAAAAATCTTTAAGATGTTTTTTATACCTTAAAGATTTTAAAAATTCAAGTCCTCGGTCTATTAGGACATCTCAGCACATACATTACTGTACTTACACTTAATGCCTATCAAACGGTTAGTCTTACCGTGACCTTACTCACTTACGTGATGAGAATACTTATCTTGAGGTGGGCTTCCCACTTAGATGCTTTCAGCGGTTATCCACTCCATACATAGCTACCCAGCGTTTACCGTTGGCACGATAACTGGTACACCAGAGGTATGTCCTTCTCGGTCCTCTCGTACTAAAGAAGGCTCCTCTCAATATTCTAGCGCCTACACCGGATATGGACCGAACTGTCTCACGACGTTCTGAACCCAGCTCGCGTACCGCTTTCATGGGCGAACAGCCCAACCCTTGGGACGTACTACCGCCCCAGGATGCGATGAGCCGACATCGAGGTGCCAAACCTCCCCGTCGATGTGAACTCTTGGGGGAGATCAGCCTGTTATCCCTAGAGTAACTTTTATCCGTTGAGTGACGGCCTTTCCACTCAGTACCGTCAGATCACTAAGACCGACTTTCGTCCCTGCTCGACTTGTAGGTCTCACAGTCAAGCTTCCTTATGCCTTTACACTCTAGATACGATTTCTAACCGTTCAGAGGAAACCTTTGTACGCCTCCGTTACCGTTTAGGAGGCGACCGCCCCAGTCAAACTGCCCGCCTGAAACTGTCCTTTGACCAGATAATGATTCAAAGTTAGAAATCTAACATTACAAGAGTGGTATCTCACTGATGGCTCCAATAATCCCACGAGATTATAATCAACGCCTCCCACCTATACTGCGCGAGTAAAGTCCAATTTCAATTTCAAGTTACAGTAAAGCTTCATAGGGTCTTTCTGTCCTGGTGCAGGTAGTCCGCATCTTCACAGACAAGTCTATTTCACCGAGCCTCTCTCCGAGACAGCATCCAAATCATTACGCCTTTCGTGCGGGTCGGAACTTACCCGACAAGGAATTTCGCTACCTTAGGACCGTTATAGTTACGGCCGCCGTTCACCAGGGCTTCAGTTACCAGCTTCGCTATTGCTAACCGACTTCTTTAACCTTCTGGCACTGGGCAGGCGTCAGCCCCCATACATCGTCTTACGACTTAGCGGAGACCTGTGTTTTTGATAAACAGTTGCTTGGATCTTGTTATTGCAACCTTAAGAATAAGGCACTCCTTCTCCCGAAGTTACGGAGTTATTTTGCCGAGTTCCTTAGAGAGAGTTATCTCGCGCCCCTTAGTATACTCTACTTACCCACCTGTGTCGGTTATGGTACAGGCATTTTTTATTTATGACAGTGCAAGCTTTTCTTGGAAGTATGACATACACTACTTCGACGCCTTAGCGTCTCGTATTCACGTCTCAACTCAAAGCGTTTTCTCCGCTTCTCAACATCTCGAACGTTTAAACCGGTAAAACCAATATCCGGCTAGCTTAGCCTTCTCCGTCCCTCGATATCAATAAAAAACGGTACGGGAATATTAACCCGTTGTCCATCGACTACGCTTTTCAGCCTCGCCTTAGGTCCTGACTTACCCTCCGCGGACGAGCCTTCCGGAGGAAACCTTAGGTTTTCGGGGTATAGGATTCTCACCTATATTTTCGTTACTCAAGCCGACATTCTCACTTCTGCTTCGTCCATACCCGCTTACGCTAATACTTCGACCTACAACAGAACGCTCCCCTACCGATATATAAATATATATCGCACAGTTTCGGCAAATTACTTAGTCCCATACATTTTCGGCGCAGGTTTACTCGATCAGTGAGCTATTACGCACTCTTTAAAGGATTGCTGCTTCTAAGCAAACCTCCTGATTGTCTATGCACCCCCACCTCCTTTACCACTTAGTAATTATTTAAGGGCCTTAACTGGTGCTCTGGGCTGTTTCCCTCTTGACAATGGAGCTTATCCCCCACAGTCTTACTGGTAAATTGTACATTTAGTATTCTTAGTTTGCAACGATTTGGTACCGAATTACCAGCCCGCATACGTAACAGTGCTTTACCCCTAAATTATAACATTTACCGCTGCGCCTAAACGCATTTCGGGGAGAACCAGCTAGCTCCGGATTCGATTGGCATTTCACCCCTAACCACAATTCAT
>Ga0208088_1000034_pt1 | contig 23942 bp, 17 predicted proteins | sample LakMenEpi02Apr12_FD_150661 | JGI IMG/M metagenome (GOLD analysis project Ga0208088, IMG submission 150661) | Freshwater microbial communities from Lake Mendota, WI - 02APR2012 deep hole epilimnion (SPAdes) | ecosystem: Environmental > Aquatic > Freshwater > Lake > Epilimnion/Euphotic zone ...
TAAAGCAAATTATTAAAGCAAATTATTAAAGCAAATTATTAAAGCAAATTATTAAAGCAAATTATTAAAGCAAATTATTAAAGCAAATTATTAAAGCAAATTATTAAAGCAAATTATTAAAAATATTTTTATCTATATAGCCGAAGGCATGCAAATTTTTTTAAGTATTTGATAATTTTAATTATAATTAAAAAAGATACAATATCAATAAATATAAAATAAAAAGGAATCATGTAAATATATTTAATAATATAATAATTATCATAAATAATTTATAAGTAGATAGTTATACTTTTATATTTTTAGATAAATAAAAGTATAATTAAATATAAAAATAGTATATATTAAAAAAGTAATAAGTCTAATTAAAACACGTCCGTAATGGATTTTAAAGTTTCAGGAAATTTAACATTTTCTATTGACTGATTAAATGAATTTCCAAAAATAATTGTTTTAATACCATTTTCAAATACAATATTATCAATAGGTTCATTAAATGAATCTTCAAATGTTAATATATTATCTGATATTGTATACATATATTTTATATTAGAATTTTTATTATTATTAATAAAAATTCTAATAAATTAATATTCAACTTTTATTTAAAAATATAAATTATTATGTAAAAAATGTAAGTCTAAATATCATAAATAAAAATATAAATAATATATATTATGGTACAATATCATTCATTAATTCAATCTAAAAATAAAATTAATATTCCAAATTTAATTGAAAAAAATTTTAATAATTTTAATTTAAAAAATTATGATGATTTAACAGAACAATATATAAAATATAAAAATCCATGTTTATTTTCGCAATCTAATAACAATATTCCTATTAATATACCACCTTTAAATTTTATTACTACAGAACAATATGAAAATGGCATTTTAGTTAATAATCAAAATATTAATATAGATATAAATAAGTTAGATAGTACTGGTATAAAAATCTATTCAGAATGCAAACATGCTGAAATAATTATAATAGAAGGAGATTTTATTGGAGATTTAATTTTAAATATATATAACAAAAATATATGTAATGGTATATATCATGAAGCTAATCAAAAAAAATATATTATTTTTAATTTACAACAAAAAATAGAAAATATTATATCAAACAGTATTGATTTATCAAAAATATATAATATAAAAATAATAGGTAATTATACAAAATTAAGTGATAATATTAATATTTATGTATTAGGATGTTATACTATAAATAATAAATATATTTATGGTTATGTAAAGACTAATTATAATGATACTGATATATTTTATAAATTTGAAATAGATCATCCTACAGTTGCATTAACATTATATAAAAATGAAATATTTAATTGCAAATTTAGAGTAATGATTGGAAATTTTATAACAGATTATTTTGATTTTACCAATAAATATGGAATAATTAATTTTAATGATATACATAATTTATTTTTAAAAGGATCACAAAATAAATATTTATCAAATGAAATGAACATAAAATCTATAAATTTTAGTAGAATTGATAGATTTTATATTATCTTTGATAAAGATATTAAGGATAAAATAATATTTGATCAAATACATTATAATATGATAAAACATGGCTATATAGCTTTTTCAAATTAAACAATCCCTATACAATCCATTTTCTTTATTAACAATCCATTTAAGATATTCAATACAACCTTTTGCAAATATATTTCTATCACTTGCATTATGTTCTATAGTTATAGTTTCACTGTCAGATTTTAATACTATTCTATGAAATCCTACAACTTCTCCTTCTCTTACACTTTCAATCTGATAAGATATATCTTTTTGGTCTAATTTTTTACCGAATGTTTTTGCAGTACCACTTGGCTGATCTTTTTTATGTACATGATGAACATCTAATATTTCTGCACTTTTCCAATAATTTTTTAGAATTCCTTCCAACATTTTATTTATTGTATTAATACCAACTGAAAAATTACTTGATACTAATACCGGTGCAATTTTAGCATATTCGTTAATTAATTCATTTGGCAGATCTCCAGTAGTTCCAATTATAAGCGGAATTCTGTATTTTAATGTTATTAATCGATTTAATAAATATGTTGTTCCAATAGCAGATGAAACGTCTATAATTAGTCTGTTTGATTTGAATGATTCATCTAGAATAAAAGCACGACCTAATAAATCATATTTTATATTTTGTATTTTTAATTCATTTGCTATTAAAGATCCTAATCTTCCATTTCCACCAAGTAGTGCAACATTTAATACAGGAAACAGTAATTTTATTTCATTTACAATTTTATTAAGTCTTTCACCAAATAATTTTAGATCATCTTTTGAATAATATGAGAAACTCAATCTAAAATAATCATTACAACCATAAGAAGCTGAGAATTTTGAACCTAATATAAAATTTATTTTATGTTTTTGTGATATTCTCAATAAACTTTGTGAATCCATTTTTAAAGATTTAACCCATAAGAAATATCCGCCTGTTGGTTTTGCTACCTCAAAAAAATCCGGATATTTTGCCAATTCAGAATATAAAATTTCACATGATTCTTTCAATTCATTTCTAACATAATTTAATACTGTTTTATAATCATCTGTTTTTATAACATCAATAACCTGTCTTGCAATATACGGATTAACTGATCCACTACTAACCATCAATCCACTTTTTTCCATTAAATTAATAATTCTTTTATTCATAGTTATTTGCCAACCTAATCTTAAACCCGGAGCAAATATTTTTGAAAAGGTTCCCAATGATATTATATTTTCATGATATGTACATATTTCTTTTATTTGTTGTGAATCATCAAATCCTAATTGTTCATATGTTTCATCAGACAATATAATAGTATTTCTATTTGTAATAAATATTCTAATTAAATCTTCTATATTTTTTTCCGTTATACACTTCCCTGTAGGATTTTGATGATAAGGAATCATATATATTAAACAACTTTTTTCACACTTATTAATATCATTCTCTAATTTTTTAATATTATCAAATGAAAATGTTTTTATTGTATATCCTAAATTTCTAAATATATCAAGTCCAATAAAATATGTTGGATCTTCTACAAAAACAGTATCATAATTATAATCATCACTATAATCATAATCATCGTAAGGATCAAATGCTAATTTTATTTTATTATGTCTTAATAGAGATGCAATATTTTGTACAGCTTGACTTATACCATTTGTCATAAAAATATTTGATGAATTAATAAGATATGATTTTATATTTAACATTTTTAATATCTCTTCCCTATATTCCACAAATCCTGGTATATCACCATATTGTAATAATTCAGGAAATTCAGATTTAGTTGCAAAATTTAATGCATTTTTTTGTAACAAAGTTAAAAATTTCTCTAAAAATCTTACTGATGGTTGCCCAACATTAAGATTCAATACATTGGAAGCATCCGGTACCTTATATTGCGGATATTGAGACATTGTATAAATATAAATAAAATTACATTGTATGGATATCATAAAAATTATAAATCAATTTTTTTAGATTCTAAATTAAAGATTTTTTATATGTATCAAATTTAAAACTTCTAAAAGTTAAGTTTAATCTACTATCCTTTACATTTTTATTTACCAATAGAGAATGATCATAATTATGTTGGCATCCTTTATCCATAACAAGTAAACTACCATTACCTAATTTAATACTTTTTTCATTTTCTTTATCCTTTGTTCTAAATGAAAATACTCTTTCTGCACCTAAACTAATACTAGCAATACATTCAATATCTCCTTTTTCCTCATTATCACAATGATATCCAATACTCTTTTTTCCATTTATATAATAATTTGCTAAACATATATTAAATTTATATCCTAATTCTAATTCAATACTATTTTTTAATTCAATTAAATCATCAGTAAATTTAATAATGGTAATATCTGTCCCCCATATAGCAGGAATTATATAATCAGTTAGATCTTTATCAACAAATACAAGAGTTTTTCTATTTAATTTATACATTTCACCATTATATTCTACTTTTTTTGCTTCCTCCTTATCAAATATATTTTTTAAATCTTCAAAAATTCTTTTTGCTAATTCAGATTCAACAAATGAATCATAATACTTTACATGTGCATCTTTAAGATTTAAATCCATAATAATATCATTTATTAGATATTAAACTATATTTATAAATAAATTATCAATTTTTCAGCATTAAATCAAGTATTTGAACAGAATTATAACCTGCTCCTTTTAATAATTGATCACCTGAAATAAAAAAGTTCCAATATCTTTTATCTCCAATATCATGTCTAATTCTTCCTACAAATATATCTGTTTTTCCCTCTGTTATTACCGGTTCAGGAAATAGATTTTTTTCAGGGAAATCAAAAAGTTTTATTCCTTTTGCATCTTTAAGTAGTTCAATTATATCATCTAAATTAACTTCACTATCAAATTCTACATTTATAGAGAGACAATGAGATCTTAATGTTGGAACTCTAATACATGTTGGAGATATTTTTATTGTATAATCATTTAATATTTTATGTGTTTCGTTTATAATTTTTTCCTCTTCTCCATTAAAACCTGTTTTCGGATTAATAGAACTATTATGTGAAAATATATTTAATGCATACTGTTTTTTCCAGAAGTCTGTAGTCAATACAGTTTTATCAGATATTTGTTTTGTTTGGAGCAATAATTCATTTAATCCTTTTATACCTGCTCCACTTGATGCCTGATAAGTAGATGTAACAACTCTTACAATTTTTTTTATTTTTCTCAATGTATTTAATAGCATAACAAGCATTATTGTTGTGCAATTAGGATTTGAAATTATAGTTGATTTTGATTGAAATAAATTATTACTATTTATTTCAGGAACAATAAGTGGAACATCATTACATAATCTAAATACTGATGAATTATCAATAATAATACAATTATAATTATTAATTTTAGCATGTTCAATTATATCTTTTGCTAATTTATCATCAACTGCTAAAATACAATAATTTAAATAATTTAATTCAGTATTATCAAATGGTAATAATTCATAAATATTATCACAACATTTCATTATTTTTCCAACTGAATCTGGAGATCCATACAAACAAAGTTTACTTATATAATCTTTTAAATTTAATATTTCAATTGATCGTAATATTTCTTGTCCAACAAGCCCGGATGCACCGACAATACCAATTTTAGCCATAATATAATTTTGTCATTTATTTAATATTTATATTAAATAGTCAATAAATAAATCAAATTTTTATCCCTTTATTTCATCAACAAAACCCAATTCCATATATTCTTTTGCTGAAAACCAAGATTCATCTTTTAATAATCCTTCAAGAACATCTCTATTCTGATTTGAATTTTCTTCATAAATATCTAATAGATCACTATGCATTCCTTCTAAAAATTTAATATATGAACGCATATGAGTAAATTTACCATTATTACCTGATGATAATTCATGTATCATAGCATAGGCATGTTTTGTCATAAATCTTTTATCAGCAACAACAGCCATAATAGTACCTGCTGAAGCAGCTAATCCTGATATTACAGAAATAAATTCTACAAATTCATATTTTTGTTTCGTAATTTTAATGAAATCTACAAATTTTAAGATAGATGTAACAGACCCACCTGGACTATCAACAACATATGTAATTGTTAATTTTTCACTCGATCCTGTATATTTTGATAAATTATCAGTTATGATTGTTGTAATTTGTTTTATTATTTCTTGTATTGTAGTTTTATTTATTTCACAAGTAAAATGTATTTCTGTTCCTACAGAATAAACTGAATTATCTAAATATACAATATCTTTCTTTTTATCTAATTTGGATTCTCCCCAAAAAATATCCATATCATTTGTATGTAGCATGTCATCAGAATCAGTACTATTTACTCTTACTCTTTTTTTATTATCCATCTTATCTATATTATGTATTCATATATATTGTTTGATAATTTTATTATAATTTTATAAATCAACTTTTTTCATCTAGAAATCTAAAATATCAGAAAGTTTATTAATATCATTGGAATCAAAACATTCTAATAATTCATCTAAATTATTTTCATATTTTTCCAATAACTTTATTATAGTAGGTGGTATTATTTTTTTATCTATATTTGGTAATTTTTCAATTTGTTCATTCGTAAATTTTATTTCATAGTAATCTTCCAACATTTTTTGTATATTATTTTGTTCCATATAGTCAAAAAATACAGGTGATAATCTTCCATTTCTTCTTAATGCTGGGCATATTTTACTTGGATCATTTGTTGTACCTATTACAATAATACCAGTTGCTGCAGAAATACCATCAATTCTTGTTAATAACATTCCTAAATCTAATTTATCTTTTATATCTAAAAATGTTCTTCTATCATTTAAATCATTTTTATCCTTATCTTTTTTTATATCAATATATTCACTAATTATTTTATCATCTTTAATATCTTTATCATTTTTTAATGAATTTTTTAAATAATCCATTAAATTACAATTATCATTATCTATCATTCTTGATATACCTATATCTAATTCTTCAAAAAGAATAATAATATCATTTTGGATAAATTCAATACCTTCGATTTCTTTCAAACTAAATATTAATTCTAATTCTTCATTTGTTTCCAATCTTGAAAAAGGAACTTCAATAATATGTCTTTTATCTTCATTTGACATTGCTTGAACAGCAGAAGTTTTACCAGTTCCCGGATAACCGTAAAATAAATATCCTTTTTTTCTTTTAAAACCATGTTTTTTATAATATTCTAAATCTTTTAATCTTTTCATATCATTTTTTAACATTTCATTATTTTTTCCATATAATTTATCAAATGATATATTATTTCTACAATTATCATCTTCATCATCTGATAATAAGTTTACAGACCATATAAGTTTATTATTTTTCTTACCCTGGTATATAAAATGATATATTTTACCCTTATGTAAATTTTTTAATTTCTTTTTATATTCCAAAACTCTTATATTAATAAATTCATTTAATTCGTTTAGATCTATTTTAGATGAACTAATAACCATTTTTATTTTATTTGATTCAAATGTACAGTCAGATTTTGTAGTATCTATTTTTTCCTTACTAAATTTTATTTGAACATTATTAATAATTATATAATCATTTTCAATTATATAATTATTATATTTTTTTTGTTTTATTTGTCCTTTATAAACCTTAAAATTTTTTGCTAATTTATTAACAAATAAATAATCACAAATAGCAATAATTTGTATTGGATAATCAATACATTCTGTATTTTCACATATACTTACCAAACCGATAAATTCTATACTATTTTTTTTTAATAAATATTCTATTTTTCTTTTAAAATAATTAAAATATTCTACTAATAATTCTTTTATATTATTAATTATAATACCAACAATTGGTATTATAATAGTCATAAAAGCTATCTCATAATAACTTTTATTGTTATTTGATAATAGTAATATACTTAATGGGTCCATTTAATTAATAATTAAATATAATAATTGACATATTTATATTTGTATAAATCAATTTTTTTAATAATAATTATCCTCATTTATATATGGGATATTTTGATTATTATGTATATTTTCTTTAACATCTTCTTTAATATTTTCTTTAACATCTTCTTTAATATTTTCTTTAACATCTTCTTTAATATCTTCTTTAACATCTTCTTTATCATCTTCTTTAACATCATTATTAACAAGTTTAACAATACTATTTAACAAATCTTCTATAGAATCTTCATTTGTTTCAATAAGTCTAATTAATTTTGTTGGTACAATTTTATCATCTTTATCAGGTAATAATTTTTGTTGCTCTTCTGTTAATTTAATATTATAAAAATTTTCAATCATTTGTACTATATATTTATTATCCATATAATCGAAAAATATAGGATTTAATCTACCATCTCTATATAAAGCTGGAGATATTCTTTCTGGAAAGTTTGTTGTACATATAATAATAATACCATCATAATCACATATTCCATCAAATCTAGTTAGGATAGTTGCAAGATTTAATTCATCATCCATTTCATCCTTAGGATTTGGATTATCTCCTGTGAATATCTGAAATGGAACCTGTTTTTTTCTAATATCTAAATTATCATAATCATTATTATAAGGTATAAAAGTACCAGAATCAATATTGTTTAATTTAATACAATCATTTTCTCCATTTCTTTTCTTAAGTTTATGAGCATCAATATCAATCTCTTCAAATAGTAGAATAATTTCATTTTTTGTAAACTCAATTCCATCTATTTCAGTTATATTCATTAGTAGCTCTAATTCTTTATTTGTTCTAAGTCTTGAAAACGGTATTTCTATAATATGTCTTTTATCTTCATTTGATATAGCTTGTACTGATGCAGTTTTTCCTGTTCCTGGAAATCCGTAAAATAAATATCCTTTTTTTCTTCTTAATCCTGTTCTTCTATAATATTCAATATCATTAAGACGTTTTATATCTTTTTTAAATATTTCATTATTAGGAGAGAATAATTTATCAAAAGTAGTGCCATTTCTCAATTTTATATTATTAGAATCATTTAATAGAGTTTTTGAAAATGATAATTTATTTTTTCTATCTAAATCATAATTGTTATTATTAAATCCCTGATATATAAAATGATAAATTTTATTTTTATTTATTTCCCTTTTATTTTCTGTATATTCAATAATACATTTAGTAACAAAATCATTAATTTTTTTTATTTCTAATTTTCTTGAAGTAACAGACATAGTTATTTTCCAATAAAAAAGAGGTCTAGCTACATCATTATATTTATTTGAATTTTCACCATTTGATATTTTTTCTTTTCTAAAATTAATAATAAGATCATTTACTACAATATTATCCTCTTCTTCAATTATAAATACTGTTTCAATTGATTTTGCATCAATTTGATTAAGAGCAATATATGAGTTTCTACCAGCCAATATTGATCTTACATTTTTTGCTAATTTATTTCTACACAAATAATCACATACAGAATATATTTGTATTGGAAAATCATTATATTCAAGTTGTCCATAAACAGATGTACTTCCTGTGTATTCCACTATATTTGTTTTCCATATATATGTATTAATTTTTCTGTAAATATAGTTAAAAAAATAGAATATGCTTTCTTTTATTTGTCCAATAAAACTGTTAACTAATGGTATTACCAATGATATTATTACTATACTATATATTAATTTATTACTATCCTGTTCCTTTTTTGAATCAGATAATAAAAGTAGGCTTAATGGATCCATATATTGAGTTATTATATGTCTCTATTTATATAATGATTTATAACGATATAATTAATAAATCAACTTTTTTATTATATTTTAATTATATAAATGGATATTCCTGTTATAAATAAAATGAATATAGAAGTATATGAATATAAATTAAATGATTATCCATGGGAATTAAATATGAATTCAAATTTAGTTTATTCTAATGTTGAAATAAAAACAGAACAATTAAATTCTTCAAATAATAATGAATGTGGTATAATACAAACATCTAAAAGTGATACAGTTGGAGTTGGAGTTGTATACACTTTTCCTATAGAAGAATATAACATATATGATGCATATAAAACTAAATCTGGTATAACAGATAATATTAGATCATGTGATCCTATTAATGGGACAATTAAAATTGTAAATTATAATGAAAATGTAGATTTTACTCCAATTAATACTCCTGCTAAAATTAGATTTAATATCAGTGGAGTTACTAGCGATGATTTAATTAAATATTCAAATTTAAATGGATCAAAAAAATTAAATCTTCCAGCAAATGAATTTAATCGTATATATTTAGATTCTATGAATATACTTTATAATGAAGAATTTATAATAGAATTATGTGATAATATAGTAACTATATTAAAAGAGGATTGGATTGATTCAGAATTACCTCATTTTGATCGTAATTTTATTCCTAACTATTCAAGTAATACACTAATAAAAATATTAAGACCTGATATAAATCAAAAATATATTATATTCGGTGATTTTCACGGTTCATATCATACATTTCTAAGACATTTGATAAGATTTAGACTAATGGGTATAATGGATGAAAATTGTATATTATTAAATAATCATCATTTAATATTTTTAGGTGATATTGTTGATAGAGGAAATTTTGGATATGAATTATTAATTTTATTATTTCTTTTAAAACGTATTAATCCCAATAATATACATTTAAATAGAGGAAATCATGAAGAACAAAATATAAATAAAATTTATGGTTTTAAAAATGAAATAATAAAAAAAATAGGATTTGGTATAGGTAATAGAATATATTATAAATTAAATTCTACATTATTATATCAACATTCTGCTTTATTAATAAAAAATCCAATAAATGCAAAATACGCATATTTAGCACATGGTGGTCTACCATTATCTACTTATGAAGGTATTTCAGATGATATAATAGATTTACTAAAAAGATTTGATGATACATCACCTTCAAAAAAAATTTTAAATATAATTAATGAATTTAATAATATAATTTTACTTAATATAGATATTATTTATGATGATGGAGTAAATTCTATTAGATGGTCTGATTTTCATGGACTTCCTATATCATCTAATAATCCTTCTAGACATAAAATTGGAGCAGATATATTGAATAAAACAAATGAACAAATTGAAATTATTATTAGAGGCCATCAAGACGGTTATTATAATACAAAATTAATAAGAAATGGTGCAATTTATAATGATTTTACCAATATTAATTCATTACCTGCGTATAAAATGGATTTTATTGAAGATAATGTACAATGTTATAAATTTATACATAAAATTACTATAAATGATACAAATGAGATAATTGTTAATGATGAACTAGATAATAATTTCTTAAAAGTATTAACTATTTCAAATAATACAGATGTAGGTAGAGACTTAGATAGAGATAGTTTTGTTATATTAAGGTATGATGACTCATATAATGATAATTTAGATGCATGTGTTGTAAAAAATTCTGAAGAAGATAGAATTATAAAAAGGAATAGAGAAATAATATTAAATCCTCATCTTGATGATCATGATATGTCGATTATACCGCCAGCTGTTCTTGATGATAGTATGAATGGTCATGAAGAACATAATGATATAAGTATGTCAGGTGGATATTATAAAAAATATCTAAAATATAAACAAAAATATTTACAATTAAAAAATAAAATAATTAATTGACTTTTTAATTATATAAATGGATCTTTTTGTTATAAATAAAATAAATATAGAAGTATATGAATATAAATTAAATAATTATCCTTATAATCTTAATATTGATTCTGACAATTATAAGAAAGTAGAAATAAAAACAAATAAATTATACTCTTCTTCACCAGAGGAATGTGGTATTATAGAAACAGAAAAAAATGATGATATTCCTCCAGCTAGTCGTTTTCATAATCCTTATGAAATTAATACTTTATTAGTTAGATCATGTGATCCAATTAAAGGAAAAATAAAAATTGTTAATTCTGGAACAATTATACCACTTGAATCAAACATAATAAATTTTTCAATTGATGGTATTACTAGTAGTGATTTATTAAATTATTCAAATTTAAATGGCGCAAAAAAGTTATTAACGACTACATTTAATAGAATTAGAGATAATACAATGGAAAAAATATATAATGCTGAATATATTGAAAGCATAGTTAATAGAGTAAAAAATATATTAAAAAATGATTGGATAGATAATATAATAGAATTTGATAGAGAAAATAATTATAGTTATACAGATGATAAAACATTAATTAAAATATTAAGACCAGATATAAATCAAAAATATATTATATTTGGGGATTTTCATGGATCATTTCATACATTTTTAAGGCATTTATTTAGATTTAGATTGATGGATATATTTAATGAAAATTGTATATTGCAAGATAATTATCATTTAATATTTTTAGGAGATCTTATTGACAGAGGTAATTTTGGATATGAAATACTTTTTTTAATTTTTATATTAAAAGTATTAAATCCAAATAATATACATATTAATAGAGGAAATCATGAAGAATTAGAAACAAATGCAGAATATGGATTTTTAGAAGAACTTAACAAAAAAATGCCGGATATGATAATAAATGATGTATCATTGCATACATTTTTAAATACTATAATGTTATATCAACATTCCGCTTTATTAATAAAAAATCCAACAAATGAAAAATTCTCATATTTAGCTCATGGTGGTTTACCTTTATCATCAACTATTGATTCGGTAGTTTTATTAGAAAGATTTAAAAATGTATATCCTGAATCAAATAACATTATTCTATTAGATAATATTAGTATTAATACTGCAAATTCTATTCGTTGGAGTGATTTTTATGGAAAAAATAAAAGTGTCAAACAAACTCGCTCTTTAATAGGTACAAATATTTTGGATGAAACAAATGATAAAATTGATATAATTATTAGAGGACATGAAGATGGATCATATAATACAAAATTAATAAAAAGAGATAGTGAAAAATTTACAAATATAAATACATTACCTACATATAATATGCCAATATATAACAATAATGTACAATGTAAAAAATTCATACATAGAATTACTATTAATGATGATAATGAAATTATTGTTAATGATAGACCAAAAAATAATTTTATAAAAGTATTAACTATTTCAAATAATACAGATATTGGTAGAGATTTAGATAGAGATAGTTTTATTATTTTAAAATATATTTTAAATGATATTGGTGATGGTAATTGTATAATTAAAGATGCTGAACCAATGGTAGGTGGATATTATAAAAAATATCTAAAATATAAACAAAAATATCTACAATTAAAAAATAAAATTTGAAATTAAGTTTATTTAAACATTATAATATTAAAATACTATTATAATGGACATAGTAACCAAATATAATATATACATTCATGATATTTATAATGATCTTATAAATTCAAAAAAAGATATAGATAATTATGATTTATCAAAAATTTTTGAATACTTCTCTGCAATTCAAATGGCTAAAAAATATAACCAACCTTTCTATGAATACAATGATATTGATCCTAATTTCAAAGAAGAAAATAAATTAACTAGGACAGATACAGGTATTGATTTATGTGACTTAAACGAAACAATTGTACAATGCAAATTAAGAAATAAATCATTATCGTGGTTAGAAGTGGGAACTTTTTTTGGAAGTCAAAATATATATGATGATAATACACATAAAACTATTATTTGATGGCCTAAATTAATTATAACTAGAAATAAAGAATGTGTATTATCTGCAAATCTAAAAGAAAAACAAAAATTATTTACTGATATAACTTTTTCTAGAGATGAAATTATTAATTATTGTGATAATCTATTGAAAAATCCTGTTAAAATTAATAAGGAAAAATCAAAAAAGTTTAAATTAAGAGATTATCAATTAGAAGCAATAAAAACTATAAACGATAATGATAATAGCATAATATGTTTGCCAACCGGTTGTGGTAAAAATGTTATTATAATATTTTCTATGAATGATAAAAAAAGATATTTGATATTAGTACCAAGAATTATTTTAATGGATCAATTCAAAGATGAATTAATAAAGCATAAACCTGATTTAAAAAATAAAATTCAAACTATAGGTGATAATAATAATAATTATGATAAAAAGAAAACTATTACTATTTGCGTATATAATTCTGTTAATTTAATAGAAAAATATTGTGATACATTTGATAAGATATTTATTGATGAAGCTCATCATATTAATAATCCTGAAATATATGAAAATAAGGATGATAATAATGAGGATGATAACAATGAGGATGATAACAATGAGGATGATAACAATGAGGATGATAACAATGAGGATGATAACAATGAGGATGATAACAATGAGGATGACAACAATGAGGATAATGACAATATAAGTATTATTAAAGATGATTTTGAAGATGAAATTAAAAATACTACTGGATTTAATAAGATAATTAAGAGTTTAACTAAATATAAGAATAATGTATATTTATCTGCTACTATTGATAATATTGATGGATTTGTATATTATAAGAAAGACATAAGAGATATGATTAATAGTAAATATTTATCTGATTATACAATACATATTCCTATCTTTTCAGATGATCCTACAAATAAAAACATATGTAATCACTTAATTAAAAATTATAGAAATATAATTATATATTGTAATTCACAGAAAGAGGGAAAGAAAATAAATGAACTATTAAATTTTATACAAAAAGGATCATCAAAATATATTGATTGTACTACTTCTAGAAAACAACGCAATGAAATAATTAATAATTATAAAAAAGATAAAATTGCTTTTTTAGTTAATGTTAGAATATTAGTAGAGGGGTTTGATGCACCTATTACAAAAGGAGTATGTTTTATTCATTTGCCTTCTAGTAAGACTACAATAATTCAAATAATAGGAAGAGCATTACGATTGCATCCATTAAAAACATTTGCTAAAATTATATTACCATTTTCTAGTAATGATGATGAGGGTAATATCAATAATTTTTTACATATATTGGCTAATAATGATAAAAGAGTAAAAAAATCATATGAAAATAAAGTAAATGGTGGTTATATTGCTATTGAAAAGATAGATTGTGATAATGGAAATGATAATATTGAATATCGTTATGAAATGATTTATAATAAAATGGGAATAGTAATTAATTCTGTTGAATTATGGAAAAAACGATTACAAATAGTAAAGGATTATATAGATAAATATGAAAAGAGACCATCATCTTCTAATAATGATAAAAATATAAAATCATTATATACTTGGATAAATAGACAAATATATATTTATAAAACTAAAAAATATATTATGAATAATAAGGAAATAAAATTATTATGGGAAGAATTTATAGAAAAATATAAAATATATTTTATTTCAAATAAGGAAATATGGGTATTTAAATTAAATGATATTAAAAAATATATTAATGAAAATAATAAAAGACCATCTTCACATGATAAAAACAATAATATAAAATCATTAGGATATTGGCTATTAGATCAAGCAATAAATTATAAAAATAATATAGAAATTATGAAAGACAAAGAAATACGATTACTTTGGGAAAAATTTATAGAAATATATAATAAATTTTTTATATCTAAAGAAGATGAATGGAAATTAAATATCAAAAAGGTTGAAAGTTATATAAAAGAAAATAATAAAAAACCATCAAGATCTAATAATGATAGTAATATTAAAATGTTAGGTAATTGGATTTCAACACAATTAAAAAATTATAAAAAATATGTTGAAATAATGAAAAATGATGATATTCGAAAATTATGGGAAGAATTTATAGAAAAATATAAAGAATATTTTAATTAATTACATCCAACATTTTTTATAAGATACTGGAAATATTGACACATCGTGTATAGAACATCTACAAATCCACTGGATTATACGTTCTATACCAAGACCTGCCCCCCCTGTAGGAGTACTTCCAGTTTTTCGCAAATCAAGATACCATTTATATTTATCAATATCCATTTTTCTATCTTGCATAACTTTAAGTAATTCATTATAATCATCTGTTCTTATTGAAGAACCACTAATTTCACCTACAGATGATAGTAAATCAATAGCCATTACAGTATTTCTAATAGTTATACCACCATCAGGGTTAACATATTCATACGGTTTTTGTTTTTTCATATAAAATGATTTTAGCTCAGCAGGATATGAATGAATAAAGACTGGTTTTTTATATACATCTTCTGATAGATATCTCTCATAATACGATCCTAGGTCCTGCCCCCATTTTACCAATTCTACTTTTTCCTTCTTAAATTTTTTTCTTATTTCTTTAATATCTTTACTACAAATTGTAATAGCATCATCATATGAAATTCTTTTAAAATCTTGTGATACAACTTGTTTTAAATATTCTAACATTTCAATTTCTCCGCTACATTTTTCAATTATTTTCAAATCTATTTCATTTGATACTATTACTGCAGTAAGTAAATATTTAACAATATCTTCTAAAATATCCATTAGCTGATTCATGTCAATAAATGGATACTCAAATTCACCATGTAAAAATGATGCCAAATGCCTATTAGTTGTACTTTCTTCAGCCCTAAATGATGCATTTGTTGTATAAACAGCACCTAAAGCATGACATAATGCCTCTAATTGTAGTTGACTTGATACAGTTAACCAACATTGCGAGGAAAAAAAATCATGACTCCAATCTATTTCATCGATATCATGGCTTTCTTCAACAATACTACCATCTTCTTTTGCAATAGTTTTGATAATTTTCTTTCTTGGAATTTTTGATATTAATCCATCTTTTAACCCAGACAATGACGATACCAAGAATGCTTCCCCCCCTCCTTCACAATCAGATTTTGTTATTATATTAGGATCTAAATGAAGTGTTCCATGTTTATGCATATATTCATGAAATGCAAAAGTTACAGTATCTCTAATTCTATATATTGCTTGACTCCAAGCAAAACGAGGTCTTAAATGTATATTTTCTTCAGTTCTCATAGATACTAATGGCATTGTTTTCGCGCCTGCAAAATAGGTTTCAGGTTTTTCTATCTTACCAATTATTTCCAATTTATCTACTAACATTTCAATTGGCTGCTCTTTTGCTACACTCTTAACGATTTTTCCAGTTACACTAATAGTATCTCCAATAACTAAACTAATTGCCAAATCATCCTTTTTATCATCAGCAAATACTAATTGAAATGTATCAGAAACAATTCGACATGTACCATCATAAAGACGCACAAAGAGAGGACCATTTCCCTTTCGAATATATCGAATATGTCCTTTCAATGTATGCTCTTTATCTACTTCAGATAGACCAGTATCATATAGATCAGCAATTCTTGTATAGCCTCTTTTAAACTTTTCTTCCATTTTAAGATTATATAATATAAATTTATATAGTAGTAACAATTAGTTTGGTTATCAATTTTTTATTAAAAATAAACAAAATTTCTATATCAATTCCATCATATGAACTGTTTAATTTAGATTCTTTTTTCACTAATGAAAAAGATTAAAGATTCTAAATTAAATATCCCCTATTTTTACAGATTTAATTTTGGGTTTAATACTTTTTTATTTTATAAAAAAGTATTAAAGTTCCAAATTAAACAGTAAAATAATATATCATCGTCATTTCAGCTACATTTCTCATCAGGAGAGTAATTTTTTTTATAAAAAAGTTGAATTTATAATTTCTTGCAATACACATTCTTTTTATATTTTATTATCTACAATACAAATCAATAAAAATGGGATGTGCCTCAAGTATACCTGTTGAACATGATTCTAACGGTACTGTTGTGCCGTCATATGCATCACGTGTCCAACATCATATTGAACATAGAGCATATACTGCAAATAGGGAGGCACGACAGGCTTATCGGCGGAGAGGAGGGTGGTAGTATAGACTATTTAATTTATTTTGATGTTTATTTTGGAATTTTAATGATTTTGATATATCATTAAAGTTAAAAAAGTAGGTGTATAAGGCAAAACATAATAAATATATTACTTTTTTTAATATTAAATTTGAACCATTGTGAAAAAATTGAAATTGATTTGTATTAATATCTTCTTAATATAAAATATTATAGTATAATCAAAAATGTCCAATGAAATACTTGCTAATATGAGAAAATATATATCAACTCCTAGAATAGGAATGTATTATATTGGGATAAAAGATGCATATATTAGTATTGCTTATGTATCTGAAAATAATTATTTAGAGGCTTACATATATGGTCCTAATAATGATATTTTTCCATCTATTGATAAAATTAGCAGTACTGTTATGACATTTAATGAATTTATTAATCATGTTCGTCAACAAGATACATTAGGTAAATATGATTTAAAAAAGAAGAAAATTCTTGGGGGTATTGATTTTAAACTCGATAATAATATTGTATATATTCGTGAAGCGGGTTCTGATATATTCAGTTATTCACCTAGAGTTGTACCAATATCTGATATTAATATACAAAAAATTACAAAGAATGAAGTTATTAAGAAAATAGAAGATAGTATTTGGAATGCAATAGATTCGGGAAGTAATGCAGATATAAATAATTCATTAGATATCGCAATGACATCACTTGAAGCATTGCATTTATAAAAATATTGAAATGTTATTTTATTACTTTATTTATAAAAAGAAATATCTAAAGATGATACTTCTACTATATTATTTTACTGTTTAATTTGGAACTTTAATATTTTTAACTAGTGAAAAAATTAAATACGCAAAAATAAATCAATGGTTGATAAAGAAAGATGTAAAAAATGGAAAGACTTTTGTAAAAAATATTTATCTGATAGTGGTAGATTTATTACAAATATAAATTAAAAAGTGCTTTAATCAACTTCTTCTATATGAGGATCAGACTTACCACCCCCTCCAAGCGTCTCATCCACATTATCTTCAGGTGGTCCAGACATTCCTCCTTGTTGTTGAGCCATATTCTTATAGACAGATTCCATAAGGGGATTTATAATATTTTCCAAATTACGTTGCTGTTCTTCATACTCTTCAGTCTCAGCAGAACCATGACTATCAACCCATTCTTTTGCCTCTTCAATAGCTTTCTTTATAGTAGCGTGATTTTCTTCTCCTAAATTACTCTTGAGTTTTTCATCTTCTAACTGAGTCTTCCAATTGTAAACATAGCTCTCAAGTCCATTTTTACTCTCGATTTTTTTCATAATTGCTTCATCTTCAGCTTTAAATTGTTCTGCTTTTTGTAACATAGCCTCAATTTGACTTTTTGATAGCCTGCTTTTATCATTTGTAATTGTTAAATGTCCACTTGCTTTTGAAGTTAATTCTATTGCAGTAACATCTAAAATACCATTAGTATCCACATTATAGCAAATCTCTATCTGAGGGCGACCACGTGGCATTGGTGGAATATTTGACACCTGAAATTCACCTAATAAACAGCAATCTTTAGTTTGAGCACGTTCTCCTTGATACACCTTAATAGTCGCTCCTGGTTGATTATCAGAATATGTACTAAACGTTTGTTTTTTGCTTGTAGGGATAGTTGTATTGCGTGGAATGAGTACTGTCATGACCCCTCCAGCTGTCTCAACGCCTAGGCTGAGAGGGGTAGCATCAAGTACTACTATTTCTTGAAGCTTTTCATTCTGTACATTGCTTAAAATTGCTGCTTGAATAGAAGCTCCATATGCAACTGCTTCATCTGGATTGATAGATTTACATAATTCTTTACCATTGAAAAATGTTTTTAATATCTCTTGTAATTTTGGTATTCTTGTTGAACCCCCTATTAGAACAACTTCACCAATATCACTTTTTGATAATTTTGCATCTCGTAAAGCACCTTCGACAGGCTTTAAGGTCTTTTGGAACAAATCATTACATAAGTCTTCAAATTTAGCTCTTGTATACTGCATATTAAAATCATTACCGTCATATAACGCATCAACTTCAATTGTTGTATTATTTGATGATGATAATGTTTTTTTTGCTCTTTCACATGCAGCTCTAAGTCTTGTTTTTGCTTTATCATTTTTAGATATATCTAATCCTGTCTTCTTTTTAAATTCTGCAACACATACATCTATCATCCTGTTATCATAATCTTGACCACCTAGGCTCGTATCTCCACCAGTACTTAAAACTTCAAAAACGCCACTGCAAAGATTAATTACAGATACATCGAACGTACCCCCACCTTCATCATATATTAATACCTTTGTATCATCCGCACATTTTTTATCCAATCCATAAGCAATTGCAGCCGCAGTTGGTTCTGAAATTAAACGTAATACATTTAATCCTGCAATAACACCAGCATCTTTTGTAGCTTGTCTCTGTGCATCATTAAAATATGCTGGAACTGTTATAACTGCATTTTTAACCTTCTTACCAAGATATGATTCTGCAATACTTTTCAATTCCCCTAAAACTAGGGCTGATAATTGTTCTGCATAAAACGTTTCTTCTTTACCACCTTTCATTACAGTAAATACAATCTTATCATCTTTATCTCCCGATATTTTAAAAGGATATTGTTTTATATGAGCTTTAACTATTGGGTCTGAAAATTTTCTTCCCAAAAAGCGTTTAATATCAAATAATGTATTTTTTGGATTTGATGCTGCACTTGATTTTGCTATATTACCAACTGAAATTTCTCCAGATTCTGGATCAAATGAAATATATGATGGCACTAATTTTGTACCATCATCATTATCTAACATCTTTACTGCACCATTCTCCCACACACCTACACAGCTTATTGTAGTACCTAAATCTATACCTATTGCGAGTTCTGTTGTCATTTTATATAATTATAATACTATGTAACGCAACTAGTATTAAAATGTATAAAATTCAATTTTTTTGATATAGAGATTGTTTAATTTAAGAATCTTAAATTAAACAATCTCTATTTTTGCGTATTTAATATTAAAATTCCAAATTAAACAGCAAAATAAATAAAATTATCTACCTGAAATATACTGAGTATTTTGGATCATTAATAAATTCCTTCCATAGTTTTAGAATATCATCGTTTTTCATTATTTCTTTTTTTTTGGTGTAATTTTTTAATTGTGTATCAATCCAATTACCTAATATTTTAATATCATTATTATTATCATGTGTTGATGGTCTCTTTTTATTTTCATCAATATATTTTTTTACATTTAATAATTTTAATTTCCATATATCATCATTTGATATAAAATATTCTTTATATTCATTAATAAAATTTTTCCATATTTTACGTATATTATCATTTATTGTCAATATTTTATTTCCATCTTTTTTTCCATAATCTCCTGTCTGAACTATAAGCCATCTTCCTAAAAATTGTATTTCTTTATTATTATGTGTAGAAGATGGTCTCTTTTTATATTTATCAATATATTTTTTCACTTCTTCCAAATTATATTTCCATTCTTCATCATTTGACATAAAATATAATTTATATTTATTAATAAAATCTATCCACAATTCTCTTATTTCTTCATTTTTTATTGTACCATAATTTTTTTTATAACATTTTAATTGTGTATCAATCCATTGTCCTAAAATTTTAATATCATTATTATTATCATGTTTTGATGGTCTCTTTTTATTTTCATTAATATATTTTTTTACTTTTTCTAAATTTACTTTCCATTGTTCAAATCTACATATAAAATATTTTTTATATTTTTCATTATTTACAAAATCATTCCATATTTTTCGTATTTCTTCATTTTTCATTATTTCTTGTTTTCTATTATTTTTTAAAACTTGCATTATTAACCATCCACCATATTTATTTATTTCTTTGTCTTTATCATGATATGCTGGTCTCTTCTCATACTTATCTATATAATTCATTACCCATTCCAGGTTTTTCATCCATATCTCTTTTCCATTTAACAAACTACCCATACTATCATAAACCATATCATATCTATATTCTAAATTATCATTATCTTTTTCATTATCATCAATAACTTTTTCAATACCAATATATCCACCATTTATTTTATTAACATATGACTTTCTTATTCTCCTATCATTGTTCGCTAAAATATGTAAAAACTTATTGATACTTAATTCATCATCCTTATTAGAAAAAGGTAAAATTATATTTGCTATAGTTTTTAATGGATGCAAACGTAACGCTCTTCCTATAATTTGAATAGCAGTTGTCTTACTAGAAGGCAAATGTATAAAACATACTCCTTTGGTTATAGGTGCATCAAATCCTTCAACTAATATTCTTACATTAACTAAAAAAGCAATTTTATCATTTTTATAACTATCAATAATATCATTACGTTGTTTTCTAGAAGTATTACAATCAATATATTTGGACACTCCTTTTTGTATAGAATTTAATAGTTCATTTATTTTTTTACCCTCCTTTTGTGAATTGCAATACAATATAACATTTCTATAGTTTCTTATTAAATATTGACATATATTCTTATTTGTTGGATCATCTGAAAAAATAGGAATATTAATTGTATAATCAGATAGATATTTACTTTCAATCATATCTCTTATATCTTTACAATAGTATGCAAACCCATCTATTTTATCAATAGTAGCAGACAAATATACATTATTATTATATTTACTCAAACTCTTAATTATCTTATTAAATCCACTAGTATTTTTTATTTCATCTTCAGAATCATCCTTAATAATATTCTCTTTTTCTTCATCCTCATCTTCTATTTCATCCTCATCTTCTATTTCATCCTCATCATCCTTTTCTATTTCATATATTTCAGGACTATTAATATGATGAGCTTCATCAATAAATACCTTATCAAATCTATTGCAATATTTCTCTATCAAACTAATAGAATTATATATACAAATAGTAACAGTTTTCTTTTTATCATAATCATTACTATCATCACCTATAGTTTGTATTTTAGTTTTTAATTCAGGTTTATGTTTTATTAATTCTTCTTTAAATTGTTCCATAAGAATAATTCTTGGTACCAATATCAAATATCGTTTTTTTACATCCATTGAATATATCATAACAGAATTCTTACCACATCCAGTTGGTAAACATATAACAGAATTTTTATTATCATTTATAGTTTTTATTGCTTCTATCTGATAATCTCTCAATTTAAACTTAACTTCTTTTTCTTTTTTTATTTTAATTGGATTTTTTAATAAATTATCACAATATGATATAATTTCATCTCTAGAAAAAGTAATATCAGTAAATAATTCATGTTTTTCTTTTAAATTATTTGATAATTTACTTTCCTTATTTCTTGCTATAATTAGTTTAGGCCATTTAATTGTAGGCTTTTTCAATATACCATCATAAATAACTTGACTTGCAAAAAAAGTTGCACATTCTGTAAATGTTAAATTAGTTTTTCTAAGTTTGCACTGTACAATTATTTCTTTTAAATCGCATAAATCTATACCAGTATCAATTCTAGTTAATTTGTTTTCTTCTTTAAAATTGGGATCAATATCATTGTATTCAAAAAAATCATGTTTAAATTGTTTTGATAATTGTATTGCACAGAAATATTCAAAAATCTTTGCTAAATCAAAATTATCTATCTCTTTTTCAGAATCTATTAGATCCTTATATTTTTGCTGTATATATATATTATATTTTGTTACTATGTCCATTATGATTGAAAAAAGATATTATAGTTAATAATTATAATATATTTCAAATTTTTAAGTAATAAAATAAATTGATTTTATTTCTAATTATCTATTGAAAATTTTTAAATAAAAAAATCAAATTTATGTTGGAGTATTTATAGTAAACACAATATTATTACTTGAATCCCTTAAAATAATTTTACTATTATTATTAATATCAAAGGAACAATGCCATGGTAATATAACTTTTTTTTGTTCCAATTCCGATTTAGTATAATATAAAACTTTTTTTGCATTCCATGTAATTCCATTATTACTTGTGATTGATAAATATCCGCTAATAGATCCATCTGAATGCATTGCAATAAAATTATTTCCATCGGGAGATTTTACAAGCTGACATGGTTGCAATATTAAGTTCTGTGTTGAATTTGTATTATCTATAATTGTTGTATTATTTATACATGCAATACTATTTAAAATACCTTTTTTATTATCTATTATATATGATATAGCTTCTGATTGTGATATATTAGATTTACTATAATCAAACACAATATTTTCTGGTCCATTTGGTATAATTGTATTATTTGCTGTTGTATTATTTGCTGTTGTATTATTTGCTGTTGTATTATTTGCTGTTGTATTATTTGCTGTTGTATTATTTGCTGTTGTATTATTTGCTGTTGTATTATTT
>Ga0208088_1000036_pt1 | contig 23394 bp, 17 predicted proteins | sample LakMenEpi02Apr12_FD_150661 | JGI IMG/M metagenome (GOLD analysis project Ga0208088, IMG submission 150661) | Freshwater microbial communities from Lake Mendota, WI - 02APR2012 deep hole epilimnion (SPAdes) | ecosystem: Environmental > Aquatic > Freshwater > Lake > Epilimnion/Euphotic zone ...
ATACTAACTGATATCTTATTTTTTTGTTTATACATTAATTATATTATAATATTACATCATAAAATTATTTATCAATAAATATTATAATGAATATATTTAAATGTATAAATAATATTTTTATAAAAAAAAAATATAAATGTGAAAAATGTAATAAAATATATTCAAATGAAAGAGAATTTAAGCATCATTATTATATAAATCATGTAATTTTTAATCAAACGGATTAAATGTTTTTGTTTCTTATCCAAAATTTAAAAATAAATATTTTTCAATATTTATTTTTTATATATTTTACTGTTTAAATCGGATATTCGATACCTTTTAATTATTTTTAAAAAAGTTGAATAATAATTTGATATAAGAAATAACCTTTAAATATATATAATATATAAAATTATTAATGTATGTTGATGAAAACAATGATGAAGATATCTTATTTCAAATATTAGAATGGGATTCATCACATGAAGATGATGAAGACGGTCAGTTAAAATTTATAGTAAGATTGTTTGGTAAAACTAAAGATAATAAAAATATTTATATTCAGACCAGTGATTTTGAACCTTATTTTTTTGTAGAATTAGATAAAAAATGGACTGAATCGACAATACATATGATGTTAAAAAAAATTAAATCAATGGTTAAACCGGAATTAGTAAAAGGATTAAAAAAAACAAAAATAATATCGAAACATAAATTTTATGGATTTACAAATTATGAAAAATTTAATTTTTTACAATTGATATTTTCTGATAATGTTTCTATGAAATCTTATGCATATACAATTATGAATAGACCAATATATATGCCATTGGTTTCAAAAAAAGCAATAAAATTAAAAGTTTATGAATCAAACATAGAACCATTAATGAGACTTATGCATATAAGAAATTTAGATGCAGTTGGTTGGGTTAAAATAAATAAAAAAAAATATAAAACACATAAAGGACCATTACCTCCATCAGTATGTGAAAAAAATATAGAATGTAGATGGACAGAATTAAATAGAATTGATGATCGAACAATACAAAAATTCGATATATGTGCATTTGATATAGAATGTACAAGTGAAGATGGATCTTTTCCAAATCCACAAAGAGACGGAGATAAGGTTATACAAATAGGTTTAACATTTTCTAAATTTGGAGATGATGAATGTTATTATAAACATATATTAACATTAGGAGAAACAGCAGATGTAGAAGGAGCAACAGTTGAATGGTTTGAAACAGAAGAGGAATTATTATTGGGATTTACAAAAATAATAAATAAATTAAATCCTGATATTTTAACAGGATATAATATATTTGGATTTGATTTTAAATATTTAATGAATAGAGCAAATAAATTAGATATTTATCCTAAATTTTCACGATTATCAAGAATTAAGGGGGAAATATCAGAGTTTGTTTCACAAATATTAAAATCATCTGCATTAGGTAAAAACGAATTATATTATTATAAAATGGTTGGTAGAATTGTTATTGACTTAATGAAAGTGATACAAAGAGATTTTAAATTACCATCATATAAATTAGATGATGTTGCATCATTTTTTATTAGAGAAGAAATTAAAAATTTTGATAATTCTGATAAAAATTATACAAAAATAATAACAAAAAGTACAAATGGAGTTTATGTTGGAGATTATATAAAAATTGGTTATAATGATGGTATAACAGAAAATAAACATATGGATGGAGAAAAATTTCAGATAATTGAAATGACAAAAACTAGTTTATTAGTAAAAAGACAAATTAATTTTGATGAAATATGGGGAAAAGGTTATAAAGTTTTTTGGTGTCAATCAAAAGATGATGTAAAACCAAGAGAATTATTTGCTTTACAAAAAGGTTCAGCAAAAGATAGAGCAATTATAGCAAAATACTGCTTAATGGATTGTAGTTTATGTAATAAATTAATGGGTAAATTACAAATTCTTACAAATAATATAGGTATGGCAAATGTGTGCCATGTTCCTCTTTCATATCTATTTTTAAGGGGACAAGGTGTTAAAATATTTAGTTTGGTATCTAAAAAATGTAGAGAAGAAGAACATTTAATACCTGTTATTAAAAAAAAGAAAAAGAATGATAAAATAGTTAAGGATACAGAAAGAATAGAAAAATATTTGAATACAAACAAAAATAATGATTATGAAGATGACGAAGATGATAATGGATATGAAGGAGCTACGGTTTTTCCTCCAGAAAAAGGACTTCATACTGACCCAGTTCCAGTATTAGATTATGCGAGTTTATATCCAAATTCAATGATTTTAAGAAATTTATCACATGAAATGTTAATTGATGATCCAAAATATGATAACATACCTGGTTATAGATATCATCAAATAATGTTTAAAAATAGTAATAATACAACATCATCATGTAAATTTGCTGAAAGAATAGATCCTACTGGATTAACACAGAAAAAAGGAATTATTCCAGTAATTTTAATGGAATTATTAACAGCAAGAAAAAGAGTAAGAGCTGAAGCTGCAAATACAGAAAATAAATTTTTAGCATCAATTTTAGAAGGTTTACAATTAGCCTTTAAATGTACTGCAAATTCATTATATGGACAAACTGGAGCTCCAACAAGTCCAATATTTATGAAAGAAATAGCAGCATCTACAACAGCAACAGGAAGAGAAGCCTTACAATATTCAAGATATTTCATAGAAAATATATTTTATAAAATGGTTGAATATGCATTAAATGATAAAAAAAAATATATAGAATATTCAGATAAAGAATATATAAATTATCCAAATATGATAAAAACAACAATGGTTTTTGGTGATATATTTAAAAACTATAAAAATATATTTATTGCCATGGGTTTTAATATATTTGGAATAGAACAAAAATTTAAAAATACATTTGAAAATGTATCACAGGAAAATAAATTCGAATTCTATAATGATATAATTCGATTATTTGAAGAAAATATATCATATACTGAATTTTGTGAAAAACAACAAAAATATTTATTAACTTTGGAATTTAATCATAAATATCATCAAAATAATGAAGAATTTGAATATGAATTAAATATAATAAAAAATAAATTAATGACAGAAGATCAATTAGAAGAATTTTATGATGATTTATATTTTATGTTTTATACAGAATTTCATATTCATACAGATAAAGCATATCCAATACCAGAAAAAATATTTAATAGAAAAGAAATTGGATATGAATTTGAAAATAATATTTATAATATTATTGAAAATGATTTAAAATTACTTAATTTAGATTATAATAAATTATTTGAAAAATTAAAAGAATTATATCCAGATGATTCTAAAAAATTACCAACAAATATAGATCCTGATAATATTAAAAAATTTATAAATAGTACATTTAATAATTTTATATTTGGAGGTATAAATAAAATGAAAGTTTATGAAAGATCGGCTTGTCTAAATGATATTTGTGATTGTATAAATGGAAAATTAAAAATACAAGCTTTCTATGAAAAATATTCTCAATTATGTAATGATATTATAATAAAATTACCAGAATTAGATAACAAAAAAATTATTAGTAATATAATTAAAGATATGAATAATGATACTAAAAATAAATTAACTTTGATGATTACAAATATTATAAAAAATTTCGGTTATTCAGGTAAATCAGAAATGTTAGAAAAATTTCATGAAGTTGTAAATGATATTTTAACTGGGTATGAAATTAAACCCAAAGTAATCTACGGTGACACAGATAGTGTATTCTTTAAACCCACTATCACCAATATTGAAACTGGTGAAATATTACGAGATAAAAAGGGACTAGAGATTTCTATTATATTAGGTCAATGGGCAAGTATATTAATTACAACTCTATTACCAACACCAATGTCACAAGAATATGAAAAAGTATTATGGCCATTTGCAATATTAACAAAAAAGAGATATGTTGGTAATTTATATGAAAAAAACCCCAATAAATACTATCAGAAAAGTATGGGTATTGTATTAAAAAGAAGAGATAATGCACAGATAGTTAAAGTAGTATGTGGAGGTATAATTGATCAGATGTTAAATAAAAATTCACCAGATGGGGCTGTAAAATTAACACAAGATTGTTTAAGACAAATTATTTCTGGTAAATTTAAATTAGATAAATTTGTTGTTACTAAAACACTAAAAGGACCAGGTTTAACAAAATTAGAAAGAGAAAAGGAAAGTAAAAAAAATAAAGAAGATAGAACATATGCAGACAGAACAAGAATAGTACATGCAGTATTAGCAGACAGAATGGCGGATAGAGATCCCGGAAATAAACCATTATCAAATGATAGAATACCATATGTATATTTTGAGACGAAAGATGAACCTGAATTACAAGGAGATAGGGTTGAAAATCTTGATTATTTAATTGAAAATAATCTTAAAATAGATTATCTATTTTATATTACAAATCAGATTATGAAACCGGCTATACAATTTTTAGAATTAATTGTAGAAAATCCGAAAGATATATTTAATAATTATATTATTAGAGAGAAAAATAGAAAAAAGGGAATTATTCCAATAATGAGCTATTTTAAGGAAACAGGTGTTAAAAATGAAAATTTATTTGAAAACTTTTTTAATGAAAAAGAGGATATTGTTAATTATAAACAAATAAAAAAGAGATCAGTATTACCTAAAAGAAAACAATCAATAATTGATAAAAAAACTGAAAACAAAATAGAATATAAACCATTTGATGATGATTATTTTGATAAATAAAATAAAAATTTATTTATTTTACTGTTTAAATTGGATTTTTAATACTTTTATTCAAAATACTAAAACCAAAATTAAATACGTAAAAATAGGGATATTTAATTGAAAAATAAATTACTTAATTCTATTTCTTAATTTATTATTGCGATTTGCATTTTCTTCGCCATATAAATATCCACTATCTGAACTATAAAATGGTTTTGCATCAACAATATAATTTTCTGATGATTTTTGTGATTGTGATGTTATTTTATAATCTCCATATCTTAATCTATTTAATCTATTTCTATGTCTAAAATCATAATCACTGTATGGAGAATTATCAAATGATGAATCTGATGAATCTGAATCATCATTTGATAATGATGATGATGATTCATCAAATGAATTCGATGATTCGGACGAATCATCAATCATACTTTCTTTTTTATGTGTTCGTGATAATGATTTTTTATGTTTTATATGTTTTATATGTTTTTTTTTATTAATTTTTGGTCTAGCCAATAAATCATTATCATCTTCCAATTCATCATCGTCTGAATCATCTTCCAAATCATCATCTTCCAAATCATCATCTAGACTTAATTCATCTGTATCACTTTTATTTTCCACTTTTTTATCTTTCTTATCTTTCTTATTATCTTTCTTTTCATTCGTTTCATTCTTTTCATTAGAAAGGGATATATCTGATGTTTCAGTATCAGCATTACCACCAGTTAATGTTCCATAGTTAATTGGCTGACTTGATGTGGCAGATATATTATTATCACCACAACCACACCCTCCTGCTTGATTATTATTTAAATTATTATCACCACAACCACATCCCCCTGCTTGATTATTATTTAAACTATTATCATTATTACCTCCACAACCTCCCATCTGTTTTCTATTTTTATGAAAAATAGAATCACGTAATTGTTTTAATTCTACATCAGATATTGACATATTTCCTAATTCTGTTGTATTTTCATAAATATTTTCTGTGCCCATAGAAAAATCAGCAGAAAATTCTTTTTGTGATTTAGATACTATTTTACTACTACCCATTTGTTTAAATTTATTTTCATATTGTGCATATCTATTTCTTTGTGGTATTTTAATATTAATATTATTACCGTTACCACCACCTAATATTGAATCAATATTAGGGGATGATTGTTGAGTATTTTGTAATGTAAACGAATCAAGATTATAGCTACTCTCTGATATGTTACTATTTTTAAGTAAATTTTGTATATTTTTAGCAATTTCTTGATGAGAATATTCTTTTGAACCGCCATTAACTGCCGAGAGTGTATTTCCCATTATCTTATATTATAATATAATATAAAAAACTTAATAATTAATTATAAATAATTAACCATATATAAAAACTATATATTTATCTCCAAATTTAATTAATATATTCTAATTATTATTTATAGTAATATTAATATTATAAATATGATAACAAAAATAATTATTATAATTTTATTAATAGTTGCATTTATATTTATTATATTTAAATTTAATTATAAAGACATGACATATATAAAATCAGATATAGATGAAAATTTATATCTAGTAAGAGATGTTCCAGACAAGCAGAATGCAGCAAATACACTTGCTAAATTAAAAAATAATATTTTATATATTAATAAATATTTATTAGATAATATTAAAACTAAAGAATGCTCCGAATATGAAAAATATATTGAACAATTAAATAATAAAATACAAAATGTTGTTATAATAGAAAGTACTGCTGATAGTATATATACTAGCTATAGTGTAAATAAGGGAGAACAGATAGTATTTTGCATAAGATCGAGAAAAGATATAAATAAATTACATGATATAAATTTAATGATGTATGTTGTTCTACATGAAATGTCACATGTTGCATGTCCTGAATATGGGCATACTGAATTGTTTAAAAAAATATTTTCATTTTTTGCATTAACAGCAGTAAAAATACAACTATATAATAAAATAGATTTTCAAAAATCACCAGAGGAATATTGTGGTATGATTATAAATGATTCAGTAATTTAAAAATTGAAAATGTAAGATATTAAATTATTTAATATTAAATTATTTAATATTAAATTTTCATTATCTTCAATAATGATAGATAATCCTATAGATAATAATTTAGATCATGAACAAAAAATAAGAGAAAATATAGAATTGTTAAAAAAAGTAAGATTAAATGTTTAAAGTTTTATAACACCGGCACCTCCTAAACCTACAGTAACTGCACCTAAAACTAATAATGTTGTTAAGCCAATAATTAATTTATCAGTATATAATCTTTTTGTAAAAATTGTAATTCTTTTTCTTGCAATAAATAGTTCAGAATCAATATCATCTAAACCAGCAGAAATATGTGTTAATTTTTCTTTATTTTCACCCATTTTTTGTAAAGTATTTGTACCTAGATCTCTTGTTTCCATAACTGTTCTTAAAGCATTTTTTAATTTATTTGTAGTTGTTTTTTCTATACTAAGAGCTGCATTTAATAAACTATCATTTTTAGTTAAAGTTTTTTCTTTTAAATTTACACCAAGTGTTAATAAATTTGTTTCATATTCTCTTTGTACTTCATGATATTCTTTAAATTTCTTTATATAAATATTATCTTTTAAATCAATATTTTTATCTCTTAATTTTTGTTTCTCATCTAAATAAATTTTATAATTTATTTTTATTTCTTCATATATGTTAAATAATTCTTCTATATCTTTTAATTCCTTAAATTCTCTATCATCAAATAATTTACCAAATTTATTCATTGATGATACATAATTATTTACACTAATTTTCAAATCATCAAATGTTTTATCTTTTTTAAAAAGTCTATTTATAATATAAATTGTATATATATAAAATAAAATATAATATAATAAATATTACTGGTATAGAAATATTCAATTTTTTAATTAAAATAAATCAGTAATAAATTAAAAATATTTACTACAATAAATTATTTATGAATTATTTTATAGATATAATTTATTAGAAATAATGGATCCTATAAAATTGATTTGGAAATACAAAAATAATAGTAAAAGAATTAACTATAATTTATATATATTTATAGGGCAGGTACCTAAAAACATAATGAAGGTGTTAGAAAAAATAGAATCTTTAAATTTTTACGATACATTAATAACATTAAATAAACAAGAATATCAATTATTAGAAGGAATGTATGGCAAAAAATGGTATCTCTGTTTTTTTAATACTTATCATATAAATTCAAGTATATATGGAATAAAAGAATCTGCATCACAAAAAAATGAATTAATTGAAAAATATGATAAACAATGGTATAATGAAAATATTGAGGTTTACACTTTAATTGAAAAAAAACTTATATATAGCTATGAATCTTTGATTAAAGATGAAAGAATGAGAAAAAATATAAAAAAGGGTAAAATGGTTGCAAGTACAAATGATGATGAAGTTGATATAGATTATACAACTATTAAAAAAACAGATGTCAAAAAATTATTTGATGAAAAAACAAATAAGTTTAATAGATTACAATCTATAAAAGAGGGAGGGTATGATGATGAAAATAATGAGAATGATGAAGAAAATGAAAATGATGACAATGAAGAAGAAAATGAAAATGATGACAATGTAGAAGAAAATGAAAATGATGGAGAAGAAAATGAAAACGATGGAGAAGAAAATAAAAACGATGGAGAAGAAAATATTAAAGAAGAAGATGATGTTAATCCATTCGAACAAGGCGATGATATAAATGAAATACCAAGAGATGATGATGAAAAAATGGATATGGATGAAATAGAAGAAATGTATAAAGATGTAGATGTTAATCCAGATTCTGATCTTGTAAAAACAAGTACAATGATAAAACAAGCATTAGATGATGAAAAATTATTTGAGAAAAAAATAAATCAAATGGTTAATTTTGATACAAGCAATGATAATGGAATATATGATGAATCTTTAAAAAATATATATAATAAAAAATACGTTATAACACAATATATATATAAAGATGATACTATAAAGGCTATAAAAGATAAAATATGTTGTGGTATTAAAAATAACAGTAAATTTGGCAAAGATGCATATTTAATTCCTTCAAGACAATATTTATGGAGTGAATATTATTTTGATAATAAAATCGAAAAAATTATGTTGGGACAAAAATGGATGAAAAGAAATGAATTATTAAATATTGATATTGAACCAAATAACAATATAAGATTTTATGAAGAATTAATAGGACAATTAAAGGTTTTAAAAGATAAAATTAGAAGAGAAGGTAATAAAATTAGAAGAGATGATGATGAAAACAATATATTATATGATTATGCTGATTATATATTAAATAATGAAATATATATGATAGATATTTATAATGAATTAGGATTGGGATATAATTCAGATATTGATAGTTTAAGAAATTTACAAGATGTTTATTTAAAATTATATTTTCCAAAAATAAAAACAGAGGATTTGAAATATATAATAGAATATTTAAATAATGATAAAAAAATAGAAACAAATAAAATAACAACTGTATTTGAAACTGTAAATAATGATTTAATAATGGAAAATGAAATTATGTCTATGGTAGAATCAGTAAAAATAAATGATAATTATAAACATATATTTAAAGAAAATTATATTACACAATCAGTAATACATTTAAATTTAAGATTAATCGAAAATACTAAAATAGATTTATACAGAATATTTAATGAATTTGAAGTATCTGAAAAATACCCTTTTATACAATATCAAACTCCTGATGGTAATATTGTTTATAAATTTTCTGAAAATGAAATTAATAATTATTTACAAATTAAAGAAAATTCTGATGTTTTATCAAAATGGTTTGAAAATGCCCCTTATGGTATAAGTTTTAAGGTAAAAATTAAAGATAAAAGTGGAGAAAAATTTATGGCTATAACATTAAATGAAAATGGTAGAATTGAATATAAAACACAATGGAAAGAAATTGATATGGCTACAATTGATGATGTTAAAATTACATATGGTTTTGTTAATGAATTAATCACAAAATTAAATAATGAAAAAAATAATGTAAAATTTGATTATCCTGAAAGTTCTGAATTTAAATTTGCATTTATAAATACTATACAGGGGTTTCAACTTCCAGAAAAATTTTCTATTAACCATAATGATTTATCTGAGTTTTCTAGATATTTTTATCCATATATAGCATTAGTTATAGAACCACGTAAAAGACAAGCAAAAGTTCTAAAGGCAACAGAAAATTCTAAATTTGGAACATATGTAAGATATAAACGTGTTTCGAAATATGAAAATCAAGCTAGATTAGAACAACGTATAATGTATTTTATTAGAAATTATGAGTTTACTGATCAAGCATTAGCTAATGAAATAAGTAAACAATTTAATATTACAGAAGAAAGAGCATTTGAAGAAGTAGAAAGAGTAAGATCAAGATATCCAAATTTAAAGAAATCTCGTAAAGTATTAAAGAAATTAGAAAATATACCTAAATATAAACCACCAGGTATTGGTATTGATATTCAAGGTAAACAAATTGATAAATATAAAATAAGAATTAGTGGTGCAAGAGATAAAAATCAACTAGATAGAATGATATTATTTATGAATATATTAATTTATTTATATATTGAAACTTATTTATATAAAAAACCCGAAAAACAAATATTAAAAGAAAAATTAAAAAAATTAACAAAAATAGCAAAAAGACGTAACAAGGTTGATGAATTAGTTGATTATGCAAAAGGAGTTAAAACTGTAAAACAAATGACACAATCTGATAAACTTCGCATAGGTTTCAAACCAGATAAAGGAGGAAATCAATGGACAAGATCATGTCAAAATTCTGGTGATGATAAAAAAAGAAGACCTAAATCATTTACTACTGCAAATATAGAAGAAATGTTGAAATGGGGTTATCAAATAAATAAAAAAACAGGTATGTTTGAAAAAAAAGTTATAATAAAAGATAAGGGGGGGAAAAAACAGGAAATCGTATTAAAAACAATAAAATTACCTGAATTGGATGAAGAAGGTAATACAACAGATAATGAGATACATTATACATGTAATCCTGAAGAAAATGGTGATCATTTTTATGTTGGTTTTTTAACAAGAAGTATGAATCCTAATGGATTATGCATGCCATGTTGTTTTAAAAAGGATCCATCGATATCAAAAAATAAAGAAAAACGAAAATTCTTTTTAAAATGTTTAGGAAATATACCAGAAACACAAGAACACACAAATACACAAAAGGTAGTAGGTGATAGATTGTATATATTACAAGATACAAATAAAATTCAAGAGGGTAGATTTGGCGATTTACCTAAATATTTAGATTTTTATTTCAATACAATGTTAGGAAAACAAAAAAAAATTAAACATCATTATTTAATTAAAACAGATAAAGGCTATTTTTTTAAATATGGTTCGAAACAGGATTCATATCAATTTTTAAATGCTATTGTATCATTGACAGATTTAACATTAGATCAAATAAAAAATAAAATGATAGAAACTTTATTAAAAGATAAAAATGAACAAATATTTACATCATTAAACAATGGCGATATAAAAACACAATTTTCTACCAGAGACCAATATATACAATTTATAAAAAACAATGGATATTTAGAATTTGACATGGTTAATGCATTATTATCTATACCAGGTGTTATTATTGCTGGAGGTTTAAATATTATAATATTTCAAAAAAAAATTACAGTAATAAAAAAAACATTTGAAAAAGAAAAAATAAGAGAAGATTTTACTATAGGATGTCAAAATACTGAAGATTTATATAACTTAACTGATCCAAATAGACAAACTCTTATTATGATGAAAGAAAATAAAAATTATTATCCAATAATTCTTGTTAGAAAAGATAATGAAAATACAAAAAATATAGAAATTAACAAAATTTTTAATTATGAAAATAAAAATGATAACATTGTATATCATATATTGGATTTCTTTAGTAAAAATTGCCACGGTTCCTTCATGGATATTGTTGCATATAGAGATACATCAATAACAGCAAAAGAACTTATACATATATTAATTTCATTATCAAATAAAATTTTTCATCCTAAATATCAAATAATTGATGTACGTAATAAATGTAAATATGTTGTTACAAATAATAACTTAATTTTACCAACAAGACCATCCGGTAGTTTATATAATATTCAAATTGTTAAAACAATTGATAAATATATTTTAGGTTTTAATGAAGCAGTAGAATTATTAAATGAATTGTATAAATTAAGTGAAAAAAAAATACCAGTAAAACCTTTCGGTGTATATTATGATGAAAAACATGAAAAAATAATAAATGTTACAGGTATTACTACAAAAACAAGAGATGTTATTCCAATAAAACCAGAAAAAATATCAACTGATGAATTAGATAAATTAAATCTAATTTATGAAAATAAACCATTAACAGATAAAATTGATTTGGAGTTATTAAAAGGTAACAAAAATTATAAGGTTGATAATCGTATATTATCTGTAAATTTTGATAAATATCAAACTGAAAGTTATGAATTGTTCAGACTGGAATTCTCTGATTATATTAATAGATCTGAAAATGTTTCAATAAAAAATAAAATAGAAAATATTATGGTTGATAATAATATTAATAGAAAGGATAAAGTAGATAAACTTAGATTAATTATATATAGATTAATTGATAAAGATTTATATGATAAATATAAAAAAATAATTCAAAATAATACTTCTATTAATATTGAAGAAACAAATATTGATGTTGATGATGATGCAACTACTGATACTGATATTGATACTAATACAGAAACAACTACTGATTTTAATTCTAAAGATGAAAATATATCTGATAATAAACAAATTGGAGGTAAATATGATAAATTATTACATATAGCAACAAAGGTACCTGAGTTAGTTGATTATCAAGTTGAAAACGATAGAAATGTATGTATTAAAAATAAAGATAAGGGAGTATGTAATAAAAATCCTCATTGCCATTGGACACATAGTGGATGTTATATGTCATTAACAAAAGATATGATAATAATGTTTGTAAATAAAATAAGTGAAGATCTTGCATTAAATGATTTAAAAGCATTTGAAATTATGAAAGTGGGAAATTATTTTGTTTCAGATATAGTTGACTATAATAAATTTACAGAAAGAAAAGATCAGATGATTATTAGAAGTAGTAGTAATAGTATTAAAAAGAAATTAGGAGAATTGTTTGGTAAAGATAATGCACCAAAAATAGGAAAAAGACGCCAGGGTAAATTTACAGAGGTCAATTATCAACAATTAAATATCGATAATCCACTAATTGATATGAAAGATTTCTATTTGCAAAATATAATAGAAGGAAATTTAACACTTTTTAGAGCTTATGTTAATGGATATTATTGGTTTGATAATAAATATAATGATATTGAATCTAAAAATTTAGGATATTACTCATTGTTACAAACTGATTTAGCCAATTATTTTAGAAGTTTAATTATTGAATGGCTTCAAAATAGAAATAATAAAGATGAAATAGATAGAGAATTAATAAAATTTATAGATATTAAAAAGACAATTAAAAATCCATTACAAGAATTTATTATTAAATTGGCCCAAGATATACCAACATTAACAAATTGTATTATTGAATTATATGTATTGAGTAAAATAAATCATATTCCTATAATAGTTCTAATTGATGATAATATTAAATATATTTTTGATAATGGTTTATTATATATTGCAAATGACCCCAAATATAATAAAAATATAGTACAAAAATACAAGTCTCGCAAAGATATGATAAATATTACATTTAATTATATCACAAATCAAAAAATACCAGATGATATTGATGTAATTTATTATAAGTAAATTTAATTAATTATTATTAAAAAGGAGATAAATAAAACATTTTATTTATATTTCAAAAATCTTACTATAATAAAAAAATCTATTACTATCTTATAGTATGAATAATAATAATGACAATTGGGTTATTTCAAAAACTATTAAAAAGACAATATCTTCAGAACTTTTAAAAAATCAATTAAAAAATGTTTGTCATACAAAAAGATTAACATTTAAAGATATTACCCGTATTGTCAAAAATATTAATACCTCTTTATTTTCAGAAGATAAATGCTGTATTTGGAATGGATATATAACTAATTTAAAAAATATAAAAAAAGGAACATATATTAATTTTTATTTTAAAAAGAAAAAAGTTGCATTACATCGATTATTATATGCAAATTTTGTTGGAAATATTAATGATAATGAATATCTTAAATTTTCATGTGATAATAGGGGTAAATGTTGTAATATAAATCATTTAGTCAAATATATTAAAAAATCTGATGATAATAATGAAATATCCTCTATTATTGATATAAATTTAACTGCCATAAATAATAATCCTACAGTTAAAAAAAATATTGGAGATTCTTTATTTACTATAAATTTTGATTAAAATAAAATAATACATATTTGTATCATTTTAATTCAGCATAGCTAAATTCAAATTTATTTATACGGGGACTATTTTTACTTTAAGTGTATTTTAAATATTTTATATTTAAGGGAATTTATTAATATTTTTATATATTATTAATATATAAATGAGCAAATTTAATTCTGATTTACATCTTAGAGCTGTTATTAGATCATACAATAGAGAAAATGTATTAAATGAAGACAAAGAATCACCGAAACATAGTATACAAAAAGGAGGATCTGATAATTCTGAACCAAATGGTGGATTTCCCCCTATTATTTTGTGTGATAAAAAAATATATGCTACTGAAGAAAAAGAAAAAAACAGAGAATTTGTAACAAATAAAAAGGCTATATCTATCAAAGATATTATGAAAAAAAGACGTGATAATGATGTTCCTTTTATTGAAATTCTTAATTAAATAAAATAATAAATATTTGTATCATTTTAATTCAGTATGGCAAATGCTTAATGTATTTGTTAAGTATACTATTTTATTGTTTAATTTGGATTTTTAAATATATTAATTTAGATGTCTATTTTATCATAATCTAAAATAAACATATAATATGTATTAAAATCTTCTGTTTCATTATCTTTATTTATATTCTGATCTAAAATAGGAATAAAATCTTCATCTGTCACGGTGTCGTGTTTTATAGTGTGTTTATATATTAATGGTTTTTTAGATAAATATGTTGCTATAGCTGTATGAATTTCTAATTGTATAGGATCACTTATTCTAAATCTTGATGTTATAAGCTCTCTTTTTAAAAAATGTGAATTTGTATCTAATTCTGCACCATAATTCCATAATTTTCTTACTATTGTTGTTGTATTTTTTTTATATTGTGGCAATGACCACCCCCATATCCACATATTATTCGCTGATGAATATAATCCTATAACCTCATATCTTGATATAAATATTTCCTTCTTATTTTTATCATACATTATAATCTTATTGTGTTCTAAATCATTTTCTTCAACTTTAAATTTTATATATTTTATACTTTTTAAAAAATCTTTGTATTTTTCATTATTCTTATCATAATATTCTAATGCATTAACAACTAAATCTGTATTATCACTCATTATATAATATCGTAGTTAAATAAAAATTGATAGTTTTATTATTTTCTATATTTATCAACAAGTCCTATTATTTTGCGAAATACAGGATTACCATCTATAAATTTATAAAATTTAAAAAATCCCACTCTTTCCAACTGAAATGGTAAATTTTCATTTATTTTTTCCATTACAAAATTCTCAATATATCCATTGTATATTTTCTTTGAACTTTCATTAAATTTGCCATCCTTTAATAACGTATCGTAAATTTCAAATATACATTTTGTAGAATATTCACTAGAAACCCAATGTATAACACCTTTAATTTTCTTTGGATTTTCAGGTATTATTGGTAAAACTCTTATTTCTTTATCATCATGACTATCATATTTGAAAAAATCGTTATATCTTAATCTAATTGTTTTATTTGGTGCTAATCTATAATAGCTAGGATCATCTTTCTCTCTAAAATCATCTCGTTCTATTATTATATTATTTGTTAAAATTGTTTCATGTATTCCTAGATCTTTTGTTGGGTGATTAGGATGTTTACATGGTATTATAATATTATCTGATAATATTGTAACTTTTATAGGATCAATAACACCGAATACTCTCAATGCATTATCATCATAATATGATCTGATATAATGATTTATAAGATCCTCTGTAAGACAAGTATCAGTTTTTGACATCCCTGTATTTTCTGTTATTATTTTTTTTAATAATTCTGGTGTAAATCCTCTTTCTTTCAATCCCTTTATTGTTAATAATCTTGGATCATCAAAATTATCAATATAGCCTAAATTAATTAGTTCTTTAATTTTTCTTTTTGACAAATAATTATTTTCTACTGATAATCTACCAAATTCTCTAACTGTTGCTGGTTCTAATTTTTCTCCTAATTCATTCAATCTATTTATAGGCCAATAGTACTGATCTCTTCTTACATAAAATTCCATTGTACAATATGAATATGTAATATTTTCTATTGCATCTACTATACCGTGACTATAATCGTATGATGGATATATTTTCCATTCTGTTCCTGTTCTATAATGTGATGTGTGTAAGATTCTATATGCTATAGGATCTCTTAATGTATGATTAGGATTATTCATATCTATTTTTAATCTTAATACTGCTTCATTTTCTTTATATGATCCGTTTTTCATCATCTCAAAATTGTCTAAATGCCATTCAATTGGTTTGTTTCTAAATTCTGATTCAATTCCTTTATGTCGCATATCTGATATAGTCTCGCCATTTGATAGATCAACATATGCGAAATTGTTTTTTATTAATAGAATTGCATATTCATAAAGTTTATTAAAATAGTCTGAAGTATATGTTATTTTATACGGATTGAATCCAAGCCATTTTACATCATCTATTATTCCATCTACATATTCCTGTTTCTCTGTATTAGGATTTGTATCATCCATTCTAAGTATACATTTACAATCAATATTATGTTCAAAATCTATCATCATAGCTTTAAGATGTCCTAAATGAAGGCTTGCACTAGGCTCTGGAGGGAATCTACATATGATCGACATTATTTGTGTAATTTATAATAGTTATATATTGAATGATAAGTATTTTTGTATTCAATTTTTATAATAAGTTAAATAAGTGCGTATAATTATTAAAATAAATATTATAAAATAATATTATATGAATAATAATGTTTTTGGATATATATATTGTGCAATTATAAATTGTTATCCAGATTATGTAAAAGTAGGATGTACAGCTGATATTTTTCAGAGAATGAAAAATTTATCGGGACAACTTGTTGATAAATTTGAATGTGTTTTTTTTATTAAAGTTGAATATTCTAAAATGTTTCAATTAGAAAATATTATACATAAAAAAATTGTTAGTGCAGGTTTTCCAAGAATAAATAATAAAGAATTTTTTAAATGTAAACCTCATCAGATTAAATATATTTTTGATAATTATAAAAATTATATAAATGAAATGGATAATAATATAAATAATGATAAAAAAAATAATAAAATTAATGATAATAAAATAAATAATGATAAGATAAATAATAATAAAATTAAATCTAATGAAAATATACTAGAATATGTTTGTAAATGTTGTAAGTATTCAACAGATATTAAATGTAATTATTTAAAACATAATGAAACAAAATCACATATTGAAAATAAAAATAAAATGTTCATTTGTAATGATTGTAATAAAGAATTTTTTTATGAATCGGGTTATAATAACCATATTGATAAATATCATAAAACTGAATCCAAAATAACAGATCCCGAAATAAAAATATTACTTTTAGAACAAGAAACTAAATTTTTACTTTTAAAACAAGAAATTAAATTTTTAAAGGAAAAAAGTGAATTAGAAATAAAACTTTTAAAAGAAAACAAAGAAGAAGTTTTAAGATCAAAAGAAGAACTATCAAAATATCAAGATGAACATATTGAATATTTACAACAAAAAAATATAGAAAATTATAAAATATCACAATTATCATCTATTAATTATGCGACTATGTATTATAATAAACCTATAGGATTAGTAGGAATTGATATCGAAAATCAAAGTATATATATGAATATTAAACAATTATCAAAAAATTTTGAAATGACAGAATATTTTGTACCAGAAAAAATAATTAATTTATATGAAACTAATAAATTTATTGATTGTATTTGTGATATAATTTATAATATATATACAACAAATGATCCAATGGATCAAACAATATGGTCAACTGATATATCTAGATTAGTTTATATAATAAGATTAACAAATGATGGTGAAACTAAATGGATATATGATAAAAAAGGGGTAATAATAAAACAATTAATAATAGAACCGTTATTAGATGAAATACAAAATATATTAATACAATATTTAGTAGAATCGAATAATTTTGAATTTATAAATATAACAGAAAAAATAATTGATGAATTAAAAAATAGATTATCAATAAAAAATCAAATAATTAAAACTCTAGCTCCAATGTTCTTATTAAAAAGATTAGTAAATCATAAGGAATATATACCATTAGAAGTTCAATTGGTAAAGAAAAAGAAATAATTTATACCTTATATATTAATAATCGTTTTATAGTTATAACATATATATTAGAATTTTATATATTAAAAGTAATATAATAAAGTAAATATTGTTTTTATTAGAGATTTTTAATGTTTTATATAAAAGTAATAAGTATAATATATTTTTTTTATATTTTTAAGAGAGAATTAGTATATTTATAAAAAATAGGGTGTGGAATTTAGAAACACACAATTATTGTGTGTTAAAAAATTTCTATAAATAAAATTTCTATTTGTGTATATATTTGTTGTTAACATAAATTATTATCTATTATTACTTTTCTTTATAAAATTACTATTAAAATTTAATAAATTTTAAGTATATAAAAACATAAAAAGTATTGATATGTATCAATTTACGACACTTATTACATTTATTTATAAAAAGTATATCACGTGACAATATTGAGTATGTAAACTAATTTTTGAGTATGTTACATGATATACTTTTTATAAATAAATGTAATAAGTGACGTGAATTATATATTATATAGTTAAAAGAATATATATATAATAAATACATAATATTAAAAATATATCATGTGACATAATTAACAAATATTCTCTTTTTTATCATTTGAGTAATATTGATATTTATATACTTTTTATAATAAAAATTTTCATATAAGTATATCATGTAACACAATTACTCATATTTTTATTTTAATAAAAATAATAAATATCACATATACGTAAATATTTTTTTTTATATTTGATTTATATACTTCTCAAATGTTATATGATAATGATTATAAGCGTACAAAATAATTTATTTTTAGATATATATGTGACAATCTAATAATTTATTAATTAATAGCGTTTAATAATGATAAAATATTATATAGGTTTATACTATATGGAAGAATATATATGTAAAAAATGCAGTTATGTAACTAATAGAAAAGAAAATTATAAACGTCATTTAAAATCAAAATTACATATAAAAATTACTAAAGAAAAAACAGATAAAAAAAATTTTACATGTGATAATTGTTTTAGTAAATTTACAACAAATTTTTCATTGCAAAGACATAATGAAAAATGTATTAAAATGGAAAATAATACAAATTCTACAAAATATATAGATAATGAAACTGAAAAAATAATAGAGGGGTTTGGAAAAAAAACAAGATTAGTTATTGAAAACTTAATTTTAAAGGAAAAAATAAAACATTTAACCGAAAACAAAGAAGAAGTTTTAAAATCAAAAGAAGAATTATCAAAAACAAAAGATAAACATATTGAATATTTACAACAAACAAATATAGAAAATTCAAGGATGTCACATATATCACAATTATCAGCTATTAATTTTGCATCAATGTATTATAATAAATCTATTGGTATGATAGGAGTTGATAAAAAAGCACAGAAAATTGATAAAGGTATTAGACAATTACCAGATATGAAAATATGGATAAAAGAAAGTCCAGAATTAGCTGATCAATATGTTGCTGAAAAATTAATTGTTTTATACAATAATGATAAGTTCATTGATTATATTTGTAGTGTTATACATAATGCATATAAAACAGAAGATCCATTGGATCAAACAATCTGGTCAACTGATGTATCAAGATTAGTATATATAGTTAGAATTACGCTTGAAAAAGAAAATAAATGGGAATATGATAAAAAAGGAGTAAGAATAAAACAATCAATAATAGATCCGTTATTGGATGAAGTACAAGATATAATGGTAGAATATGTAGAAAAAATACATACATTATCTAAAAGTAATGCAAAAATAGATTATCTTAAAAAATTGGAACTTGTAAATATAGCAAAAACTATAATACATGAATTAAAAAATAGATTATCAATAAAAAATAGGATAATTAAGGCCTTAGCACCAATGTTCTTCCTAGAAAGATCAGTAAAACAAATAGAATATAAATATCCTGAGGAATTAGAAGTTCAGTTAGTAAAGAAAAAGAAATAAATTTTTAATTGTAATTAATATTTTTATTTATCAAAAATATTATAAAAAGTAATAAGGTTAATAAAATTAAACTACATAACTGTCGTATAAAAAATCTAATTGTTTATCCGCATGAAAGCTATATTGACGATTGCTTAATTGGGGGATTGTAATATGTTCACCACCCAATAGTTCGGTTCTTCTATTAATATCAAATTTTAATTTATTTTCATCGGTATTACTGATAGAGTAATAATCAAATTGATTACCACCCCTATATCTTTGTCTGCCTACCAATATCAAAAATTTGTATTTATCATTATTATCAGCAGAATCGTCTATTAACATACCAACCTTTCTGAAGGCTGATGGACCCCCTCTGGTGGGGTATGAAAATAGTTGTGGATATACTAATCGTGCATCTAAATCATAGTCTCCGCGTCTACGTGGAGGGGTTAACGGATCAGATAAACTTCTTTCATCATACTCCCTCATCATAGCCCAAGGAGATGGTGGAGGTGGTAACATAGGAGGTTGATTTTCTACAATAATACTTACATTTTCATTTGGCATATCTGGTCTATTATGTACATTATAGATATCAGGTATATTATTTACTTGTTGTATTTGTTTAGTGTTATTAGGTTGTTGAACTATATTAGAAGCTGGTTGAAAAGCTGGTTGAAAAGATGGCATTATATATTTATTATTACCTGAATAAATATGATAATCATATATAGCAATTACAATTATAACAACTATAACTGTTAATAAGAACGGTTTGCTAGTAAAAAATGATTCCGGCATTATAAATTTATATAATTTGATGAGAAAATAAAATATCACCAATAAAAAATTCATAATATATAATATTATTATATATAAATGGATGAGGATTCAAAAGATATGATATTTTCGATATTTATTGGTGTAATAATAGCATGTATAATAGCATTTATGATAACAGGGAAAGTTATATTTAAAGGACCAAATTCAAATGATATAAAAAACGAAATATATAATAAAGATGGAAAATGTTATATGTTAATGCCAGTAATTCAACAATGTCCTAATGGAGCAAAACATGCTTAAAGAAATAAATAGAATTATAATTATAAAAAATTCTGAATGGTAAAAGTAGCAATTTTAAAACCAGTAAATATGGGATATGAAAGATTAAAATTAAATAGAGGTATGTTTGATTATTATAAAATAAAGGAAGAATTAAAAGATTATGTATCATTTGTAGATGTAACAAATGTAGGAGAATTAATTATAACATTACAAAAATATTTAAAACATACAATACAAGATCATATATCTATAAATGATTTTCATTATAATGATAAATATCTATTACAATCATTTAGTTTAGTTGGAGCAAGTGAATTTGATAATAATTTTAATATGTTATCATCACAGTTAAACAATGGTACTTTTCTAATTGGATCAAGTGTAATAGTAAAAAGAGAAATGAGTAATAATTTATTATATGAAGATATAAAAATAGATGATATTATTGAATCAATAATAGATACATTTATACATAAAGGAGTTATTGTTAAACCAAATGATAATGTTGTGGAATTTGATTATATATTTGATGTATTAGAATGGACAAATCCAAAAGATACTGATAAAAATATAAGATATCACGAATTTAAATTTTTGGATCATATTTTAATATTTTATGTAAATATAAATACAGAAAGAATACCAGAAAATTTAAATAAACAATGTAGTTTAATATATGGACAAAAAATATATGGAGAAGTATTATTAGGATTAAGAGATACACATGATTCTGTTGCATCAAATAGAAATATGACTATTGATTTGTTTAAAAAAATAGTACATCTTTTTACTTCAGTAACCCAATTTAATAAATCCAAATATACTAGAACTCAACAAAAAGGGGCAGAATTAAAAGAAGATAGTAAATTAGAAGTATTTCCACATGTTACATATTTTCCAAATTTTTTTTACATTATTGAAAATGAGTATGAATCTACTTTAAATGATAATAAAAGAGAGATTAATTATGATCAATTTGAAGGTGTATTAAATGATATTGATGAAGTAATAAAAATAGATGATAATGATAAGTTAGAAGCTATAGCAAACATGGGAAAACAAATTGATCAGTAAGTTTTTTTATAACTTTATATTTTATAAATTAATATATAAACAAAATGAATGGTAATTATAATCAGATGCAAATGCAACAGCCAATAGGAATGAATCCAATGCAAATGCCACAACAAATGCCTATGAATCCAATGCAAATGCCACAACAACTGCCCATGAATCCAATGCAAATGCAACAACATATGCAACAACAAATGCAACCATATGTGCCACAAATAACAGGACCTACAGGTGGTACATCAATTGCAGATTTAAGAACTGATATTAATCCTCAATTATTTAATCAAAGACAATACAATAATCAAGGACAACAACAACAACAACAATATATACAGACACCTAGACAGCCAAGACAAAAAAAAAGAAGAGAGGATAAAGAAGATAATATAATTGAAACAGATGGACCTAATATGGAGTTATTAGTTAAGGATTTGAATAGAGATTTAGATGATTATGCACCATCAAAAATAGATAGAGACACTGATGATTTAGAAGGAACAGAAACTGATAAAGAAAAACACAAATCATCATTAAAATGGTATAAAAAATTAATACCAAATTTTGTAAAAGAGATATTATTATTAATTTTTATATATATATTATTTTCACAAGGATTTATAAAGAAATTAATTGGTAACCATATATCATATGTAAATCAAAATGCTGAAGGAAATGTCCCCTTTATTGGGGTTGTAATATATGGTTCAATATTAGCTATATTTTATATAATATTTAAAATTATGTTAATAAGTTAGTAAGTTCAAATAATTGATTTATATCATTTTCACTTATATTTTTGGTATTAAATTTAACAGATAAATTATTTATTATAACGATTCCAAAATTTGTGTTTAAATGTATTTCTAATATTTTTTCGCTT
>Ga0208088_1000037_pt1 | contig 23107 bp, 13 predicted proteins | sample LakMenEpi02Apr12_FD_150661 | JGI IMG/M metagenome (GOLD analysis project Ga0208088, IMG submission 150661) | Freshwater microbial communities from Lake Mendota, WI - 02APR2012 deep hole epilimnion (SPAdes) | ecosystem: Environmental > Aquatic > Freshwater > Lake > Epilimnion/Euphotic zone ...
ATGGTTCATCAAAACTTTTTACTTCTTCAAAAACACCATTATCTTTATCTAATTCTGTTTCATATTCTTTTCTTTTAATCATATTTTTTTCCTTATTGGATAATTTAAATTTAGTATTATCAGGTTGCAATATTAAACTGTCAGGATTTTTTTTTATTTCATATGTATTGCTTGTTTCAGTTATTAATTCAGAATTTAAAAATTCACTTGTTCTATCCATCGATTCTTTTATTTTTTTAATTTGATCATTATCCAAAGTATTTAAATAATTTTCTATTTTTTTATATGTTATATCACTTAATTTATTAAATAATAAAATAATACCACTACTATTTTTTGTAGCCTGGAAATTAGGATTGTTTATCTTAATAATTTCATGAATTTTAAATGCTATATCATGTGACTTTTCAGGATCTCCTCCTTTAACATAATCATCTATTCTTTTTTTAAGTTGTTGTTTACTTTCATTTGTATATTTAATAATAGTCATTTCTTATATATTATTTATACAGATTAGAAAATACTAATTATAAACACATATTAACATATTATTTTACTGTTTAATTTAAAACCAAAAATAAATCTGTAAAATAGTGAATATTTAATTTAGAATCTTTAATCTTTTTAACTAGTGAAAAAGATTTAAGAGTCTAAATTAAACAGCCCCTATAATAAGAAAATAAATTTATAAAAATTGAATATTAAAAGTACAAAATAAACTAAAAATAGAATAATATAATTAAATGCCTATTGATGTTCCATTATATTATAATGAAATAGAAAAAATTGTAAATATATATGGAACACCGTTGCAATTATATGATGTTGATGGTGTTTTAATAAATAGTATAAAATATAATACAACATTTTTAAAATATTTTTCAAATTATAAACAATTTTTTGCGGTAAAAGCATTACCAAATCCTATAATTATGAATAAATTAAAAAAAATAGCTAATTTTGGTTTTGATTGTAGTTCCATTAATGAAATATATCTAGCGAAATTAGCTGGGTGTGAAAAAGGTGATATTATGTATACAAGTAATTATACTTCTATTAATGATTTAATAGATGCTATGAAAAATAATGTAATTTTAAATTTAGATGATATTGATATTCTAGATAATTTACAAGAAGCATTAAAAGAAGTACCAGAATATTTAATTGAAAATAAATTGATATCATTTAGATTGAATCCTAATATTGGTAAAACAAATAGTGAAACTAAATCAAATATTTTAGGTGGTTCTGGTAGTAAATTTGGAATTCCTGATTTTGATATAATTAAAGCTTATGAAATAGCACAAAAAATAGGTTTTACAGAGTTCGGAATTCATATTATGTGTGGTAGTTGTGTTACTGATCCTGAATATTGGATAGATATAATTTCAAGTTTATATAAAACTATTGCTATAATAAATAAATCTCTTAATATAAAATTTAAATTCATTAATATTGGTGGTGGTTTTGGTATTCCATATAAACCTGATGAATTACCATTAGATTTAGATTTAGTTGTGAAAAATATTAAAAATACTATTGATAAATGTAAATTATATTATGATATAGATTTTGATCCAGCAATTTATACAGAAAATGGAAGATATATTACTGGTCCTTTTGGTTGGCTTATTACAAAATGTAATGCAATAAAGAAAAGTTATAATTCTCAAATATTTTTTGGCTTAGATGCATGTATGTCAAATTTAATGAGACCTGGTATGTATGGATCTTATCATCATATTACTATACCAAGAATATCAGGAATTGATACAAAAGATATAAAATTAATTTGTGCAAATGTGGTAGGAACATTGTGTGAAAATAATGATTGGTTTGCAAAAAATAGATTTCTACCAGAAGATACAAAAAAAGGGGAATTATTTGTTATTCACGATACTGGTGCACATTCACATTCAATGGGTTTCCAATATAATAGTAAATTAAAAGCTCCTGAAATTATGATTTTTAATAATAAAATAGAATTATGTAGATATGGTGACACATTTGAAGATATAATACAAAAATATCCTATAGGGGTGTTTAATTTAAATTTAAAGATTCTAAATTAATTATCCCTTATTTTTTATAGATTTAATATTGGTTTGATATTAAAAATGTCAAAATTAAACAATAAAATAAAATAAAATAAAAATTGAATAATCAATATTTTATTATGTCCTGTTAATATTTATCATTATTACTATTACTATTTACAACCAATCTTAATTTTATTTGGATTTTTAGCTAATGTGAGTTTTTTATATTAAAGCACATACACTAAACGTTCGTCTGAATCACTGGCATTATAAATGCATAGTTCAATTCAAATACTAGATAATAATGATGATGAAACAAGCCAAAAAATAAAACAAATAAAAAAAATAAATATTATAATGTTAACTACATTTTGCATTTTATGTTTTTATATAATATTTGGAGCATATGAATTTACCTATAATTTTAATATAGATTTACAATTTGCAGATATTATATCTTATAAAGATGATATAACCATTTATATTTTTCTAATAATTATTGAATATGTATTATTAATATTTAGTTTATTTTTTGGATTAATATCATTACGATTATATAAGCATAAAATAGAAAAAGGGGGAAAGGGTATATTTTTATTCATATCTGTTGTGGTGGTATACTTATCATTATCATTAAATATCTATTGTATTTCAAATATATTAATGATAAATATATCTATTAAAAATAGATATTTAATGTTATTTGGACCAATTGATATGATTATATTTACATTTTTTTTGATTTTTGGATTAATTGTACCATTTGTAATTTTTGGAATTTTTTGGCTTATAAACTTTGCATATAAAAATATATATCAAGCTTGTATAGATGATAGGTTAATTTAATTTATTTATAAAAATAATTAAGATGATAAAATAAAATTTTAACGAAATATCATCTATTAAATATATCTATAATTTTATATTATACAAATATATAGAGTGATGAATAACAATGATGACAATAATAAAATAGAAAATGATAAACAAGATACAACAAAAAATATAACAGACCTAATGAAGACTGATTATACTTATCCAGATGCATTAGATCCAAATTTACAACTTAAAATATATAAAAAGAGAGAATTTTACTATAATCGTATTCCTGAAAGACCAGATCTCGAAAACTATAACGATATTAAAGAATATAGAGATAATACATGTGCTAGAAAATTTACTCTTCATGAACACCAGTCTATGTTGAGCAATTTTATTAATCCTGATACCCCATACAGAGGCGTCTTGGTATACCACGGATTGGGTTCGGGAAAATGTACACTAGGAGATACATTGATATATGTTGATGGTACTTTACAACGAGCTGATGATATGTGGAAAAAATATGCTGGTGTAATTTTTAAAATTGATGAAGATGGTGGACAATGGGCAAAACCAAAAGATCCAACTCTAATAGTTAACTCTATAAATAATGATACTGGTAAAATGGGAAAACAAAAAATAAAACATTTTTACAGAGAAAAAGTAAATACTGAATTAAGAGAAATTAAATTAGCAAATGGTATGAAAATAACTATTACAGATCAACACAAATTATTAACTATAGATGGATGGACAAGAGAACTAAAAGTAGGAGATTATGTAAGTATACCAAAAAAATTATATAATTGTCCTGAAAAAAATAATTTAAATATTACCAAAGATTTAGCTTATTTAATAGGATGGCAGATAAGTGAAGGATGTGAAACACCAGATACACAAAAAAATAATACAAGAGTTATTATTACACAAAATGATAAATATCTATTAGAAAAAATAAGGGAATCATGTATAAAAGTAGGTATGGTTTATAATTTAAATATGCATAATATGTCTATTAGAAAAGATAAAAGAAATAATACACATAGTTTAACTATTTATTCACAAGATTATAAGAAATTTTTAATTGATAACGGATATTTATTTGGTAATAAATCAGCATCAAAACAATTCCCACAATTTATAATGAACAGTTCAATTGAAAATATAAAGATATTTTTACAGGCTTATTGTGATGCAGAAGCACATATGAATCCTAAATCAGGGGTAATCGAATTATCAACAGCATCTAAAATGATTTCATTACAATTAGATCATCTTTTTAGATTATTTGAAATAAATCCAAGAATAAAAGAAAAAATGAAATGTGCTACAAATGGAAAACAAATAAAAAAGAAATATTATGAATTATTAATATCATCTAATTCACTTAGAATATTTAAAGAAAAGATAGGATTTACAGTTGATTACAAACAGAAAAATTTAGAAGAAGCATGCAAAAAGAACTGCAATACAAATCTTGAAGTTATACCAGTAACTAATCAATTAAATAAAATTTATCAAAGAGTTGTATTACCTAAGAGACGTTTTATTAATTTTCAATATTTTAAATATGATAATGTTCAAATGCCATCAAAAGAAACATTACATCAAACATGTGACAATATAAATAAAGTTGTAGTAGATGTTCCATTTATAAAGAAAAATTATATTTCTAATAATGATATTGATTTTTTGAAACAATCTTCAGATAAATTATATAAAGAATCTGAAAAAGAAGTACATTATGTAAAAATAGAAGCAATTAATAGAATTAAGTATGATGGTTACGTATATGATTTTGAGGTCGATGACACACATCACAACTACATCGGGAATGGGGTTCTGATGGCCAACACATGCGTGGGCGTTGCTTTAGCAGAGAAATTCAAAGAGCAAGTACAAAAATACAACACAAAGATATACATATTAGTATCGGGACCACTTATAAAAGAAAATTGGAAATCTCACTTAGTAAAATGTACAGGAGATACATATTTAAAATATCAAGATCAGAGTGTATATATAGATGAGGCAGAAAAGGAGAAACATAAGAAGAATGCATTAAATAACGCACTACAATATTATAAATTTATGAGTTACAGATCATTTTACAAGAGAGTATTAGGAGAAAAAATAAGATCAATTAATGATAAAGTTATAGAAAACAAAAATAATAACAAATTAAAAGTATCATATAGAAAGACAGATGAAGGAGAATTTGAGAGAGATATAGCAATTGATAGAATTTACAATTTAAATAACACAATTATTATTATAGATGAAGCCCACAATTTAACAGGAAATGCATATGGAGATGCTCTATCACATGTAATAAAAAATTCTACAAATTTGAGAATAGTATTAATGTCAGGAACTCCAATGAAAAATTTAGCAGATGACATAGTAGAATTAATAAATTTTATTAGACCACCAGAATATCCAATAGAAAGAGATAAAATTTTCACAAGTTTAAAAAATCACATGATGGACATAAAACCAGGAGGATTAGATTATTTCAAAAAAATGGCAGGGGGGTATATTTCACATGTAAGAGGATCTGATCCTTTAATTTTTGCTAAAAGAAATGATAAAGGAGAAAAACCCAATGGATTATTATTTACAAAAGTTACAAGATGTAATATGTTAAAATTTCAAAGAAAAACATATGATTCTGCAATAACAGAATCTGATGATACATTAGATAGAAGATCAGAAGCAGTTGCAAATTTTGTATTTCCAGGATTATCACAAGATAGAAAGGATTTAGTTGGATATTATGGAAGAGAGGGATTAAATCTTGTAAAAAATCAACTTAAAATATCATATGAACAATTAAACAAGAAAATTGCAACAGATATATTTAAAAATGAAAAAGAAACAGATTTATTATATGTAACACAAGATGGTAAAACTATAACTGGAAAAATATTAAAAATGCCATATTTAAAATTCTTTTCAGTTAAATTCTATAAGGCTCTTAAAAAATTAAAAAGATTAGTATGGGGTAAAAAGGGATCTAAAACTGCATTTGTTTATTCAAATCTTGTAAAAGTAGGTATTGAATTATTTGAACAGATATTAATCCAAAACGGATATCTTGAATACCAAGAGGATTCTTCAAACTATCAGATAACTGATGAAACTGTATGCTACTATTGTGGAAAAACTAGAGGTGATCATGGTAAATTACAATCTAGAATTTCATCAGATGATGAAGAATCAGATGGATCTGAAAAATCATCAACAATTGGTACTAAATTAGATAAGGAAGACATAGGAGATGAACATTTTAACATAAGTGCAAGTTCGTCAAATTATGAAGAATATAAAAAAGCTTTTATGAAAACTAATACTTTGCCAGTACATCAATTTTTTCCTGCAACATTTATAACTATCACCGGTAAATCAAGTGAAGAAAGTGCAGAAATAATACCAGAAGAAAAAAAAAGAATGTTAGATAATGTATTTAATATTACTGAAAATAATGAAGGAAAATATATTAAACTTGTTTTAGGCTCAAAAGTTATGAACGAAGGTATAAGTTTATCAAATATTGGAGAAGTGCATATATTAGATGTATATTTCAATTTAGGAAAAGTAGATCAAGTAGTTGGAAGAGGTATACGTTGGTGTTCTCATTATAAACAAATGAGTGAAGAAAATGTATTTCCATATGTTAATGTATATAAATATGTTGTTGGATTAGAAAAAGGATTATCAAGTGAAGAAGAATTATATCAGAAAGCAGAAATGAAATATATGTTAATAAAGAAATTAGAAAGATGTATGAAAGAAATAGCAATAGATTGTCCATTAAATATATATGGTAATATGTTCAAAGAAGAGATAGAAAAATATAAAAATTGTGGGGAACCTGGTCAGGAACCATGTCCAACAATTTGTGATTATGCAAAATGTAATTATAAATGTTCCGATACAAAATTAAATGCAGATTATTATGATCCAGGAACAAATTTATATAAAAAAATTAAGAAAGATGATTTGGACTATTCAACTTTCACACATTCTTTAGCAAGAAATGAAATTGATAATGCAAAGAGAAAAATAAAGGAATTATATATATTAAATTACATGTATACAATAAAAGAAATATTAAAATATGTTAAAGAATCATATACTGATGAAAAGAAAGATTTATTTAATGATTTCTTTGTATTTAAAGCATTAGATGAATTAATACCATTGACTGAAAATGATTTTAACAATTATAAAGATACAATAATTGACAAACATAATAGAACAGGATATTTGATATATATTGATAAATATTATATTTTCCAACCATTTGATCAAAATGAAGATGTTCCCATGTATTATAGAACCAAATATGTAAAATCAATTGGACAACAATTATCTCTATATAATTATTTAAAAAATACAAATGAATATCAAGCATTTAAAAATAACAGAGGTAAGAAAAAAGATGAAGATGGTAAAATGTCATTAAAAGATGAAATAACAGTATATAATTTTGATGATACAATAGAATATTATGATAATAGAGATGAATTTAAATTTGTTGGTATAATTGATAAAGAATTAAGCAGACGTAAAAATAAACAAATTGAAGATATAAAAGACGTTTTTAAGATAAGAAAACATAGATTAAAGATATTAGACAAAAAACGTGGTACTGGTATACCATCTCTAAAAGGTGCTGTATGTTCAACATCAAAAAATAAAGAATATTTAGAAAATATTGCTAAACAATTAGGAGTTGTATCTAAAAAGGACGAAACACGTATTGATATATGTGAAAAAATTAAGGATAAAATGTTATTGTTGGAAAAATATTCGACTGGTAAAGAAAAAGTAACTTATGTAATGATACCAGAAAATCATCCTCAATATAAATTCCCTTATAATCTTGAAGATAGAGTTGATTTTATTATAAAAAAAATAAAAGCAGAAATACCTCTAAAATTAGATATTACAACAAAAAATAAAAAAAATGGATCAGAAAAAGGTATTTTCTCTTTTTCTATTCATATTAAAAATTCTGCAAAATTAGCAGATTATGGCGATATTCTTAAAAATTTAAAAGCTGAAAAATCAGCAGATGAATGGATAATTAAAGTAGATTAAAATTTATTTTTCATATTATTTAATATTTTTTCAACATAATACATAAATATCATTACTAATATATTTTTTCTTTCTACGTGATAATCACGTATAAGAGAATATACATCATCAAATGTAAAAAATCCAATTCCACTTATTTCTTTTAATTGTATTTCAGAACTAGTAATTGTAGGTAATATATTTCTTTTAGTTTCAGCAACATAATAAATATGTCTATATTTAATTCCATTTGTACCTGTTAAATTTTCTTCTATTGGTGTTATTTCAGATATTATATTTATATCATTTTTATCAATACCTGTTTCTTCACTAAATTCTCTAATTGCACAATCTATTTCAGATTCATTTCTATTTCTGCGGCCTTTTGGAAATCCCCATTCTTGAGTTCCATATGTTGATTTAACATTTTTAACATAAAAATCTAATGGTAACTCTATTTCTGTTTTATTATCGCGTAATAATTCGAATTTCTCTTTTGACATTAAATATTCTTTATGCATATTTTCTATTTTATGCTCATCATTTGACCATAAATCCTTCCATAGTTTATTAAAATCTTGTTCACCTATTTTTTTTATCTCTTCAGATGTCATCTGTTGAAAAAGATAATTTATGCCATCAATATTATCAGGTTTATATCTTCCTCTTACAAATTCAACAAACCCTAGTGAATGTTTTCTTCTTATTAGAAGAAATCTAATTGATTTCATATGATGACTCATCAATTTTGCATCACTGTATGATGATGGTAAATTTATACCTATAATATTGGTTTTTAAATCAATAATGTCATGGTGTATTTTAATATTATCATTTTCATTAATAATATCATTTTTATCACCATTAATATTATCATTTTTATCAATATCAAGTAAAATTATCCCCCAACTTGTTATAGAATCAGTACAAGATTTAAATTCATGTCCTGTTTTTCCACAATTAGTACAAACTATATATTTATATTTGTTATTATTCATAGTAAAAATTAATCTAATTATATATATTAATTTTCTTTTTAAGTCAATTAAATATTAATTAATTATTATATATTTAAAAATGCGTAAATAATGATAAATTAAACTACCTATATATCAATTTCTTTTTGATTATCATCATCTTGTTCTATTTCATCATTCTCTTTTTCAGATTCATGTGTAATTAAATTTAAATCATCAATATCAACATATTCATCCATATTTACTTCTTTTGTAACATTGTATTCTTCTGATATACTTACAGTAGCTTCTTTATCTGTAGCAATATCTTCTAAATATCCAATACATAATATTTTATCCTCTTTATCTATAATTTTTTTATTTAATATTCTAACTTTAACATGACTACCAGGTTTTATTACTGTATATTTTGTTCCAGTATGTTCAGATTCCATATCTGTGGTCAAATTTTTTGCTTCTTTTTTTGCCATCCATACTCTATGTTTATTATGAAATAAAAATATATCTTTATTTATTGAACTTTTTGTATTTACCACTATTTGTATCGGTCCATTTGTTATAAATATTAATAATTCATGAATACCCTTTACAGTTCCTACTATTACTGATTTATTTAATGGATAACATAATGTACAATCAAATTTTACATTAAATGTTGCAGATGCTGTAGGATCTTCATGTATTATATATGCATCTTTTTGTGTATAAACTGTATAAATTTGTGCAACATATCCATATTTTGAAAAATTATGTCCTTGTACATCCTTTATCAAATTGTCTTTTATATGTTTTATTATATTATTGTCCATTTGTGATGGTTGAATTCCAACAGTAGTAAATAAAGATGTTTTTACGTAAGGTGAAGTCATTATAGGATAGTAATATAAAATAATATATAATTTAACTTTAAGTGATTTTTTTTTCAACATTATTTAAATATTATCTCAATTGATTTTATATATAAATAAAATGTATAATATTCATCCGGATTTATGGGGACCAGGAGTATGGAAATTTTTACACTATGTAGCGTTTTCATATCCTGAATTACCGTTAGATGAAGATAAAGAAAATATAAAACAATTTTTATTATACTTAGGTAAAATTTTACCTTGTGAAAAATGTAGAAATCATTTTAAAGGACATATTACAAATAGACCAGTAACAAATGATATTTTAAATTCAAGATACAATTTTATTAAATGGACAATAGATTTACACAATGATGTAAATAGAATGAATAAAAAAAAAGAATTAACTTTTGATGAGATAGTTGATATCTATATAAATCATAAAAAACAATCATTTTTATATTCTTTAGGACTATCACCAGAAATTGTAAATATTATATTACTTATTTTGCTAATATTTTTTATAATTCTATATTTAAAAATGTATAGATAACTTTTAATCTTCTGAAATTTATTTTACTAGTCTAAATTAAATATTCCCTATTTTTATTGTTTAATTTTGATTTTAGTATTTTATTAAAATTTTTGAATAAAAGTATTAAAGTTCCAAATTAAACAGTAAAATAATAAAAAGAATCGTTATTTGAAATAATTATTAAAATATTAAAACTTTTATAAATTTGCAATATTAGCTTTTAATTCAGAAACAACTTTAGTAATTTGATCATCGGTATAATCACCATTAATCCAATCATTAATATCTAATCCTGCTCTACTTAGAATTTTATCTCTAATTTCAATACAATTTTTAGCATAATTTCTTATCATATTTTTTACAGATATATTTTGAGTACGTAATGATCTTATAAGAACTTTAACAAGCTCTTTATTTGTTAAATCTCTATAAGTTAATCTCATATCAACATACCATAAAGCCCACACTGCGCAAAATCCTCCAGGATCTCCTATTTTTCTTCTATTTTCATAAATATCCATAAGTTGAAATCCAATTTTAGGTAAAAAATCTTTGGGTCTATAATATTTAATATTCTCATCAATTATTTTAAATCTTGATTCTAATATTTCATCCAGTAAATTAGGATTATATTGTAAACCAGGAGGAATTGTTGAACCATGAGGTTCAAATCTTTCAACCGAATTATTTTTAATATCATATATTAAATAGTTTGCATGAGCCCCAGCTTTTAAATCTATACCTAAAGGTATTATGATAAATTTTTTTCCTGATTTAATACAATCTCTTATTTTATCAAAAAATCCGTCTATTAAATATAATTTATAATTAACCCATACTATTTCAAAATTTAGAAATTCACATTTACTATTCATAATAATACCAATTGATCTATAAAAATTACATAATTCTTTATTTTCTACAAAATCATATGATAATGTACTACATGTGTCTTTATATTTTTTTAATATATATAATAAACCTAATAAAATATCCAACGTATTTCCTGTAAATGTACATACAGATAATGCATCACCTTCTGATATTTTTATACACATTCTATTTTTATTACTTGGATATGATGTATTTGAACATATATTGTTTTTTGATAATTCATGTAATCTTATTTTTATTCTTTTACTACATGTTTTTTTTAAGTCATCTGAATTTGCAATAGGTTCTTTAAAATAATCTTGTATTATTTTTTTATCTTCTTCCTTAAATTCCATACTGCATATTTTTTCCCATTCATTTGTCCATTCCTTTTTAGCATTTATTAATCTGTAATAATATGATTCTGTTATAGTATCAATAAATAAATTATAATCTTTTGACTCTATAATATCAATACATCTTTTTCCATCTTTATTAGAAGAAAATATATCTAATTTTTTTTTAACTAATATATCCCGATGTTCTTTCCAAATATCTAATTTAATTAAGTAAAAAAGAATATTATTACCTTCATTATTTTGTATGGTTAAATTACTTTTTTCAATAAATTTGGGTAGATATTGATTAAAATTAGATGTATAATTTTCTAAAATCATATGTAATGGGATTTTTCCATCTATATTCCATAAATTTAAATTTAATTTTTTATCTATTAATATTTCTATGATTTCATAATTTTCTTCAATTATTGAATAATGTATAGGAGTATTTCCATAAATATCTTGTAAATTGGGATCTGCATTATTATCTAATAATAATTTAGTTAATGGTTTATTATCTAATGTTGTTGTATAATGTAAAGCAGAAAATTCATGTTCATAATCTTGAATATTGATATTTGCTCCTTTTTTTACTAATAATTCACAAATATCAAATAATTGAAAATTACAAGCAATATGTAAAGCTGTTTCTCCTGTATTGCATTTTGCATTTAAATTATTAATTACATCAACAATTATTTTACATACATCAAATGACCTAGATTTTATTGAATAATGTAAAGAATTGTATCCATTAATATCAGAAATATTTGAATTAGAATTATATTCTAATAATAATTTTATAGCATCTATATTTTTTAATATTATTGCATAATGCAGTGAAATTTTATAAGTTTTATCTTTTATATCAATTATTGATACCCCAATATTGTTAGAATTTTCTTTTAATAATATTTCTAATATATCATTATATCCGTATTTTATAGGTATGTATAATAAAGATTTGTCCTCTAAATCTACTATATCAATTCTGGCACCTTTATTAAGTAATTCTATTACTATATTCTTTTTATTAAACAAACATGCATATGTAATAAAATAATTATATTGATCATCTCTAATATTAATATCGTAATTAAAATCAAACTTTTTTATATTATCTAAAAATATATCCCATTTATGTTCTTTAATGTATTTAAATAATTTAATATAAACTTCTTTATTATCAACAATATTTAACATTTGTTATATAAACTAACTATGATATTTTTATTATAAAATTAATTTTATTTCATCTCTCCCTCCTATATCAAAACAAAAATTATATGTTTGAGAATAATCATCAGAAAAACTTTCAGATAATTCTTCAATATTATTAATATTTTTATTACCTATTCTACGTAAAATAGTAAATCTTACTGTTCGATCTTTTTTATCTATAGGAAAAGGTAATTCTATATCTGATAATAGAATTTTTATTGATTCTGAAATATTTTTGTTTATTAATCCTATTAATATAATAAATCTCTTTTTTAATATATATTTATTATAATCATTAACATATTGTCCAGATAATATATATCCTCTTTTTTTGAAATCTAATGAAAAATATCTAATTATTTCCTCACTAAGTTCAACAAAAATTAATCCTTTATATATAAAGTAGTTATGAGTATTATATCTTCTTATAGAAATATAATCATCTGTAATTTCATTAATTAAAAATGTTTCTTTTTTTATTATATCATTATCATGTCTACAATATTTAATATCTATATTATTTTCAGGTTTTAGATTCATATATGTAGAAATATTCATATCTAATTTACACATATCTGTTTTTATAGTTCCATTTTTAGTAATATATAAATCATCAATCATACATATTACATCATTTTTTTCAAATGATCTTGTTTTTTTATTAATTAATGTTGTTTTTATTTCATTTGTAATAACAAGACAATATTTATAATCAGTTTCCTCTTCAGGTTCACATACATCAATATTAAATTTTATTGCCTTAGGATATTTATTAAATTGACTTTTTAATAATATATTTATTATATAAAATGGTATTATTATATTTTTTTTTTCTATATTTAATGTTATTATTCCTATTGGTCTTTTGTTTTCATTTGTTACAAGACCACCGCTTATACCTCCCTTTAATATATCACTTGATATAGCTTCAATTACTTCTATTTTAGGATACATTGCACTTGTAATATACATCATACTATATTGTAAAAAATCTAAATTATTACATATCTTGCTAAATTTATTTTTTTCTATATTTAATTCTATAGTTTCATAATATAATTTTGTTTTATTATCTATTTCGTCATAATTACAAAAATTTATATCTAAATTTATATCTAATTTTTTATCATTATATTTTTTTGGATCCATGATTTTAAGTATACATATGTCATATCCAAATATTTCACCTATAAATTCTATATTTTTTGTAGTAATTAAATTTTTATTTTCTTCTTCTTCATAATAACATGTAATATTGTCTTTTGAACCTATTACATGTCTATTAGTAATAATAAAATTATTTATTATTATTCCTTGTCCTTCAAGTTTTATTCTTTCATCATATTGTGATAATATCGAATCATCAAATTTATATAATATGTTAGATTTTTTTGATAAATTTTTATCGAAAAAATCTGTATTAAATAGATCCCATGATTTTATATTTTTTATTATCTTTGTAGATCGAATAATACATTTTTTCATTAGAAAAATATATTATCTATAATAAATAATCCATAATATTAGATAATATATATTAACTTATTATATTTTCAATTTTTATTAATTAATAAGTTCCATAATATTTTTCTTATTTATATATTTTATTTTATCTATTTCACTTATTATATTTTCAATTTTTATTAATTAATAAGTTCCATAATATTTTTCTTATTTATATATTTTATTTTATCTATTTCACTTAATGCATCTTTTATATTTACTATAATTTCCTCTTTTTCATTTTCCTGTTTTTCAATATATGAATTTATTTTTCTTTCTAATATATTATTTATTATAAGTTTTTCTGTATATATATTTCCCAAATATTCAAAATATATAGGATTTATATATGTTAATATATTAATTACATCATATTCACTATTAAGACTTAAATAATGTATGAATTTACGTAAATATACTGGACTTGTAAAGCTTGCAATTGATGATGAATATAATGAAAAAGTTGGAAGATTATATATATTATCTATTGATGGATTATATACTAACATATATTTATTTGTTGGTAAGATATTTACACATAAATTAAATGGATTTGCCATCAAAAATGTTAATATTAGTTTATTGACGTTATTATATGATATTTTTGATAATATTAATTTAATATTATTTAAATATTCTTTATAATTTTTTTTATTTTCATTTGGTTTATGTATTTTTATTCCAGTACGTAAATTTATATAATATTCTTTTAAATAATCTATTAAATATTTACTATCTATTTGATATCTTAATGCAAATGTATTTATTTCATCTTGTATATTTTGTAAATTTAAAACCTTTTTTATAATATTTTTATATTCTTTATCTCCATCATTATTTTCACTAATTGAATCATCAATATTATCAAATAATAATCTTCTATATGAGTTTTCATTTTTATTTTTTTTTATACATTCATTGTGTATTATATTATTCATTTCAGTTTCTATTAATCTTATTATTGTTATATCTAAATTTGAACATATTTCATTTAATGCTAAAAGATCAGAAGTTTTTTCTATTAAAAGATTTGTTATTTTTGATATATTATATTTGTTATTTACTTTTGTAATAATTTGTCTTAAATCATTTTTTATTGTTATTAATAAACTTATTAATCTTACTACATTTTTTTCTTCATCCATTAATAATGAAAAAATATGATATTTTGCATAATTAATATCTTTATATTCCAAAAGTTCTATACAATATATCATAAATTTACCAAATTCTGTCTTATTATAATCTTTAGTTATATAATTCATTTTTAATAAATCATCTATAAATGAATTTATTTTTTTTGATTCTATTATTCTATTTTCTTTATAATATACAACATCTTCATTATTTTTTATTAATCCAGTTATTTTACCTAAAATATTACGTTTTAAATATAATTCATCAGGATGTACAATATAAAATGATCCATTTTTATCTATTAAATCATTTATATCATATCCTGTTTTATAATATTTTGGTGGTAATTTAAAATTGTTATAATCATAATGTTTATCATTTCCATAATATGTAAAAAAATTTAAAGATGTATAATACTGATTTTTTATTGATAATTCTAAATCTTCTCTAAATTTAAAACTATTATCTAAATTTTTTATATTATTACAATCATATTTATCTTCAATAAATAAAGATTCTCTAATATTATCTCTAGAATATTTTAATATGTCAAGTTCAATATCTTCAATAGATATTTTAAATTGTATTTTATTTTTCTCTAATTCACCCTTAGGATATGTATAATATACTATTCCAGAACTTTTACGCCCTACTCTTCCTCTTCTCTGTTCTCTACTTGATTCTGATATTTTTGTTACACTAATTGATGTACCTCTTCTTTTATAATTATATATACTTGTTTTTTGATCACCATTATCAATAACATATTTTAAAGATGGAATTGTTATTGATGCTTCAGCTATATTTGTTGCAACTAGTATAAAATTCCTATAGTTACCTGATCCTTTTGTATAATCTGCAGTATTAAAATCATCTGATTTATCCATTTTTAATTGTGTTATTAATTTTTCTGGAGTTAATCCTTCTATAAATTCTTTTTTCTTGTCATTTAAATCGCCAAAATATGGCAAAACTATAATCCTACTATCTGTTATTTTTTCATTTAATTCCTTAACAGCTGTTTCTATTTCTTTTTTTCCAGGCTCAAATATTAATATATCTCCAATTAATCCATCATTAACTATATTTAATGCTATATCAATATTTCTTTCATTTGGTTTATAAATATCTTCTACAATATGTCTTGTTGTTTGTCCAGGTGGTGAAATATGATAACGTCTATCAGAATTTATTCTGTCAATTATATTATCTCTTAGCCAACAATCTATCGGATATTTTCTATTATCATTTATATCTCTATAATAATATCTATATGTTGGTTCATCACTATCCATAGTTGCACTCATTATTACTAATCTAACTGAGTTATTATTATATAAAGGAGTTCTTATAAATGTTAATAATGCATCCATATTTTTATTATGTTCATGGGCTTCGTCAATCATAATTACATCATATTTATTAATTTCCGTTATAACTTCTTTATTTTCTTTAAATGTACTTTCCTTTATTAATGGATTGCTTAATTCTAAAATTAAAGCACCATCTGTTATAAATTTTAACATTATATGTGGTACTTTTTTAACATGTTTTTCCTTACTACTTTGCATTTGTACATAAAAATGTTTTTTATTATCTTCTTCATCATCTTCTTCTTTTTCATTTAAATTATTATCATTTTTAATTACACTATTATTTATTTTTTTTATAGGTAAACCTAATTCCATTGATACACGTTCAGCATTTTTTTCAGTTGCATTTATTCGTGGCTGTGTACATACAACTTTTCCTTTTGAATTATAATCTATTGCCTTTAAATAATACATATATAATTTTGGTACTTGTGTTGATTTTCCTACACCAGTTCCTCCTGTTATATAAGTAACTCTATTATTTATAAATTTTGCACAAAATCCTAATTGTGATATCCAATCCATTGCATACATTGTAGACCATCCTTCTTTTATATTATAACTAAAAAAATCTGTATCTTTATCTTTATATTTAAATGTTCCAGTAAAACAAAAGGGTTTTTCTGTTAAATAATAAAAACTTTTTTGCCAAAATAAATTTTTCTTATTTAATGTTGTATTTTCTAATGCTTTTGGAATTTCTGATCTTTCAATATAATAAGAATCTGTAATTCTTTTATTTGGTGCAAAATATGTTAATACACCCTTTCTTATTAAAGCAATAAATATACAATCAATAAAAATATTTCGTATATTATTATATATTATATTATTTATTTCTGAAATATCTTTATTTCTACTATTATAAGTATTTTTTATATAATTTGGAATATTAAACCATTTATTTTGATTATCATCATCATTTATTTTTTTTATTATCTCATTTTTATCTTCTTCCTCTAACATACACCAATTAGTTGGTAATTCTATAAATTCACCATTTACTTGTTTATGTACTAATGATTTCGCAAAATTATATATATTTTTATGTGTTATAAATAGTTCATTTTTTTTAAATTCTTTAATTTCTTTAAATGGCATATAATCTTTATTCATATCAGTTTTTTCATCATTTAAAATATTATATGAATAAAAGGTTTTTTTAAATATTTGTAGTGATGAACGTAAAAATTCATATATAAATTCTGGATTTACAGTTTCTATACTTTTTTTTACATCATTAAATGTTAAATTAATATTTTCATCCTCAAAATCTTCATCTTCTTTTTTTTTATTAAATGATATATAACCTGTTTTTTGCACTTTAGAATTATTTTTTGCAAATTTATTATCAAATGATATTATTATTGAACATAATATCTTTTCTATGATTTTTGATTCAATAGTTATTATTTTTATTGGTAATGGTAAATTATTTAAAACACAATTTTTTAAATTATCCCACATCATTTGAAATTTTTTTTGTTCTAATTCATTTATTCCTTCCCATTCTTTGTTTTTTAATGCTTCATAAAATATAGTTTCTGAATAATCTTTTACTATTTCTTCAAAACATCCAATTAAAGGCATTATTGAACCTCCTAAATTTATATCATATATTAACCATTTTATTTCTTTTATATCATTATAAAAATAGTTACTAGCTGTATTATATATATCTCCTATATATAATGATGATAATTGTTCCTTTATTGTATGTATATATTCAATATCATTATTTCCAGGAATAATAGTTGTTGCTGATATATTTTGTATCTGTTTTTTTTCAAATAAATTATTTGTATTTATATATAATTGTTTTGTTTTATATGTTACTATATCATATGGTAAAATATCCATCCAATTTACATAAAGTTTATTTGATGATTTTATTATAGCGTCAATAAATAAATAAAATGTCTGTTTAATATATTCTTCTTCAAATTCTATTTCAATTGCATTATTTTCTCTTTTACATCTAGCATATTGTATATTTGAAAATACATAATTAGGTGATTCTTCATTTATATTTACTTCTCTTAATTTTTTATTATAAATATCATTTATTCGTAATATTTTATTATATTTTTCATATTTTTCACTTATATATGGTAATAAATGTAATAATAACCATTTTGCATCTTGGTATTTATTTTGTCTTAGTTGATGTAAATATTCGTCTTCCTTTAAATTATATATAAATGAAATAATATCAATAACTGTTATTAAATATTTTTTAAGTATGAGTTTGTCATTTTCATGTAAGGATGGAAAAATAGAACTTATAACATCCTGATATATTTCATTCTCAATATTTTCATTTAAAAATCTATATGTCATTATATATAATATATTTTTATTAAAATATATATTATATTTTTCTAAATTATTTTAATTTACTGATGTGTTTTAATTAGACTTATTACTTATAAAAAAATAAATAAAGATCATATAATTAATTATTTTACTGTTTAATTTGGACTTTTAATACTTTTTTATTTAAAAAAAATATTAAAACCAAAAATAAACACCCTCTATATTAATAAATATTAAAAATCAATTAGCACATAAATATTATATTTTGTTGTTTATTTTGAACTTTTAATATTTTTTTATCCAAAATATTTTTTAATTAAAAATTCCAAATTAAATTGCACGTGGTCTATCCATTAAATTTACTAATTTTTTTTTGATATATTTGCTTAATATATCTCTTATTACTTGTTCTTTGTATGGTAAGTCATACCATTTGTATCCAAGTCCACTCATAATTTTCATTAATTGTTCTCTGACTGAATTTTCATCGAAAATATGTTCTTCAATGTAATCAGATTTTATATCATTAACTTTTACACTATCTTTTGTAATATCATTGTCTTCCATTTCTTTATCATTTTTTACAACTTTAACATCTCCATTCTCATTTACTTTTAAATATTTTAATAATTTAGGATATTTATTAAATATCCAATTATCTAACATTTTATATTGAAAATGTTTTGTAATATCTTTTTGTACTACATAACTATCATTCATTCCTGTATCAATATCAACTGTATATATTGGTGCTTTTAACACTGGATATGTATAATAAGGGGTTGATAATACTGGATATGTATTAAATTTTTGTGTTATTGTAAAAGGATCATATTTCGTTACTACTGGTGGTGATGTGATTGTTAATGTTGGAGATACTGGAGTATAAGTAGTATATGATGGAGATACCGGAGTATAAGTAGTATATGATGATGATAATGATGCCAATGATGATAATGTTGATGAAAGAGATGTGTATGTTGATGAAAGAGGTGTATATGTTGTATAACTTGTTACTGGGTTAAATATTGAAGCCATATTTCTATATAAGATATGTATTTATATTTATTTTAAAATTATATTTATATTAAAATTATTTATTTTAAAGTTAAATTTATTTTATTTATTATATATTCTATTAAATCATTTATCATGTTTTCAATATAATTATTTATATTCTCCCATTGATCTTTTCTATATCTTAAATATTTTATAATAAATTTATGTATTTCCTCATTATTAATAAATGTTTTTATAATATAATTAATTTTTACATTATTATCAATTTCTATATTATTATTTGATTTCCCTAATTCAACAATATTATTATTTATAATAATATATTTAGAAAGATTTAATAAAATTTTTTTTATATATTGAGATTTTATAACTTCTATAAAAAAATCAGTTACTCTGTTATCAATTATATCAACTTTATTACCATAACTTTTTAAAATACTATTTAATATTCTTATTCTTGTTACAATAGGAGTAAATTTATTTGTTTCTATCCAATTTATACCATCTTCAAATGAATATATATTATAATAAATTTTTAAAAATTGTTCTGTTTTAAAATCAATATATGGTATAAGCATATTTATTTCTATATCTTTTTTATTACTTGTTTCGTCATCCGTTGGTTTATAACAAGTATCTACAAAATGAAATTCTTTTTTTCCTGTAGTTTTATTTAATATTTCCAATTTTGATATTGGACAAAAATCTTCGTTATAAGTTATAGGATCTAATGTTATAGGATGTATTGCTTTTGTATTTGCATAATAACATGGTCCTAAACATTGTTGATTATTTCTACTTATTGGATATTTATTTTTCTTAAAACTCATATATATATATAATATTAAAACAATTTTTTATAGAGGATTATTATATGAAATGATAACAATTATAAATAGAATAATTGAATTATCCAAAAATTTTGATATAGCTTTTAATTCGGATAAAAATTTAGCTAAAAATATAGTTATAGATTTACAAAAAATAAAAAACATGTGTGGTGATAATAATGAACTTTCATTTATAATTGAAGAAATAATAAAAACTATGGAAGATATGTTAGATATAAAAAAACCTACACATCGGTTTAATGATTCTAAAAATACTCTTATATTTTTTTATGATATTAATTTTCAATATGCATATACTTTTGCTTATGTTTGGAAAAATATAAAACAAAATAAAAAATTTAATATGATATCGCTTGATATATCTATTGATAAATATAAAAAAGTTGCAAATGATTTTAAAATTACTAATTTTCCAGCTTTGTTAATTATTACACCAAATGGTGAAAAAAATGCATATTATGGGGATTATAGTTTGGAAAGTGTAAATATATTTATGAATCTATTTTAAAAACAGATTAAGTCGTCATCTGTTAGTTTTGATAATAATTTTAATTTCTCTCTAATAATATTACACATGTTTTCTTCTGGTGTATTCCAACAAAAAATAATTCGTTGTAATACTGGAGTTTTTGTTCCTGTTCTATATATTCTTCCCAATGTTTGCATAAACTGTAAAGATGAATATGATGGCGATATTAATGAAACCCTGGGGTATTTTCCAGTTATATCATGTAAACTAACACCAGTGCCTCCCGATTGTATTGTTGATAACATTAAAATAGTATCATTCGATTGAAATTTTTCTATTTCTTCTGTTCTCTCAGATTCTGTTTGTGTTCCAATTATTTTTGAATATTTAAAGTTCTTTTGATTATAATATGTTTCAAGTATTTTTAAACTCTCCTTAAAGTTTACAAATATTACAACCGATTTATTTTGCTCTAAATATTTATCAGCTAATTCAATTAATACTGATGTTTTCGCTAATTCTATCAATTGTCTTATTTTTATTAATTTTCCTATATTAGTATCTTTTTCTAATTCTTCTTTCTGTTTTGTTAATTTATTTATAATTGATTTATTTTCTTTTGTATTTTCTAAATTTTCTAATTTATCATTTATTTCTTTTATTTTCTCTCTTGATTCCTTCGACTTATCCATTATAAATCGCATTTCTTCATAATTTTTTTTTATTATTTCCTCATCATCCTCATTTAATGTATAACATTCTGCACTTATCTGATTTCTAGGAAATTTCTCCCCTATTTCTGCTAATGACATATGTGATCCGTAATTCGGAAATAATTTTTCATGTAATGTATTTTTATATCTGTTTGTTAATTTTTTATTGTCCTCTCTTATTATACCATCAATCCAATTTTTTCCAAATTCTATTCTTTTATATATATTAAGCATATATCCAAATGAAACAAAATCTTTAATAACATCACATAGTGTTGCACTTAATAATAGTAATTTATATCTATCTTTACAATTTTTAAGATCTAATAACAATTTTCCATTATCCGATTTCTGATTTTTACATCTATGTACTTCATCAAATATAATAATAACATTTCTTTTGTTAATTTTCCATTCAAATCTATCATCTTTAATTGTAACTATCGGATCGAAACCATTCTTAACTGTTTCATAGTTTATAACTCCTATATATTCTACTTCAAATTTTTTACATATCTCTTTCCATACACTTATTACAGATTTTGGACATATTATAAATGGAAATAAACCTAATTCCTTACATGCTGCTATCGCACAATATGTTTTACCTGTTCCTGTATTAGATCCATCAAGTGCTGCATGATTCTTTCTTAATGCAGATATAATATTCATAACATGTAATTTTTGATAGTCAAATAGAGTAGTTTCAACAATATCAGTCATTTTATGTGTTAAAAATTCCTGATCAAATGAAAATTCTTTCATCATTGATTCTATTTTATTTTGTACCTTATCTTGTAATATATTCTCCTTTTTTCTTTTTATAATATTCATATTAATAGTATGATATTATATTTATATTTTTAAATAGAGTTTATAAATAAATCAATTTTATGAACAATAATTTCCTACTAATATAAAACCACCATCTATTCTTCCTTGTTCTAATAGTTTATTATATAGTATTTGTAAATCCATCAT